>ODAI014567854.1_pt1 | contig 21196 bp, 15 predicted proteins | sample 1539321 | NCBI WGS metagenome assembly ODAI01 (sample SAMN02144231, study PRJEB22623) | gut metagenome | biome: sheep rumen | host: Ovis aries | place: New Zealand | reverse complement strand
TTGAAAATTACAGTAAATTATGATATAATGAATTCCAAAGCATTCATTATATTTTATTTAAATGCCCTTGCAGATACGCAGATCATAGATCTGCTCCCTGCATATCGGGCAATTATATCATAACGCTACGCTTTTATGATATAATGAAATGCGTAAGCATTCATTATAATTGATTTAAATGCCGAATGCAATGCATTCATTACAATACTTTTGTTGCCATTCCGGAGGAATAAAATGGATTTCAAAACTAACAGCGGCGTTTGGGGCACTATGTTCGGAGTCCCCTGTGTTGTTGCGGATAATTTTCTTAAACTCGCTACCGGAGAACAGCTCAAGGTCCTCCTCTATATACTCAGATGCTCCGGACGCTCCTGCTCTGATGAGGAGATAGCTCTGAATACCGGTGTCTCCATACAGCAGGCCGCCGATGCCGTCCTTTTCTGGCAGCAGGTCAACGTGCTGACTCCCCAGTCTACAGGGAGCTTTTCCGCTCCCCAGCCCTCGCTCATGGCTCCCCCTGAGCCTGCGGATGTGCCTGAGACCGTACAGGAAGCTCAGCCGGAGCCTCCCCAGGAGCCTGCAAAGGCATCTCCAAGACCTAAGCAGAACCTCACTCCCTCTGAAATATCCCAGGTCCTCTCTGACTCCATGGATATTTCCGAGCTCTTCAAAATTGCCGAGTCCGCTCTCGGCCCCCTCACCCATACCCAGCAGAATTCCCTGATTTGGATGCACAACTACCTCGGACTCAAAACTGAGGTCATCGTGACGCTCCTCTACTACTGCATCTCTATCGAAAAGACCAATTCCGGCTACATCGAGAAAATTGCCTGCGACTGGGCCGACAACGAGATAAATGACCTCGGCGCCGCTCAGGAAGAGGTACAGAGGCTCACTAAGCACAACGACTTCACAGGCAAAATAATGAAGAAGTTCGAGATGATACGCCGCCCTACCCAGAAACAAGCGGAGTTCATCGCTCAGTGGCAGAAGGAAGGTTTCAGCCTGGACCTCATCGGGTGCGCCTATGAGAAAACTATCGAGCAGATAAACAAGCTCTCATTCGAGTACATAAACAAGATACTCCTTTCCTGGAAGGAGAGCGGCTTCACCACCGTAAAGCAGGTCCGTGACGCTGAGGCTGATTTCAAGAACAGCCGTGCTCCCAGGAAAAAGACCGGCGAGACCGGTTCCGACGTGGACAAGTATAAGATAGTCATAAATCATTTCTGAAAGTCAGGTGTGGATATTGGATAACTCTGTTTTTGAAAAGGCTCAGTCTATAATGACTTCAAGACGGATGAAGGCTGTCAGCGAAAACGACAGGCGCATTGATGAGATAAACAGAAAGCTCCCGCAGATAAAAGAGATAAACGACGCACTCTACAGCACCGGAAAGGAGCTCATCGGGATAATCACATCCGGCAGAGGCGCCGACGTTTCCGGCAAGATAGAGGAGCTCAAGCGCAATAACCTCGGCGCTCAGGCTATGGCACGGAAGATACTCACCGATAACGGCTACCCTGCCGACTACCTTGACATCCGATACTCCTGCCCCAAATGCCATGATACAGGCTATTTCGGTGACCAGTTCTGCGACTGCTTCCGTCAGCTCTGCGGCAAGCTCTCCGCTGACCAGCTCAATAAAAGTGCTCACCTGAAACTCTCCAGCTTTGAAACATTCAGTCTCAGCTACTACAAGGGTGAGGACTACACTACGATGAAGAACATCTTCGACCTTACAAGGCAGTTTGCCGAGACCTTCGGCAGTGAGACCGGCAGTATACTCATGTTCGGCGCTACAGGTCTGGGAAAGACTCACCTTTCCCTCGCTATCGCAAACAGGGTCCTCGAAAAGGGCTACAGCGTCATCTATGACTCAGCTATAAACATCCTCCGCAAGATAGAACAGGAGCATTTCAGCAGGGAGCATTCCTCTGAGATGATAGACCTGGTCATGGACACTGACCTCCTTATTCTCGATGACCTCGGCACTGAGTACGAGACCACCTTCTACAACGCTACCATTTATAACATTATCAATACCCGCCTTAACAAGGGAAAGTCCACTATAATAAGTACTAACCTTGGCTTCGAGGGCATTGCTAACAGGTACGACAGCCGAGTGGTGTCAAGGATAGTTTCCGCCTACTCCTGCCTTGAATTCAAGGGTGAGGACGTAAGGCTCCAGAAGAAAAAAGACTCGATGTAAAAAAATGCCAGCAGTTCAACTGCTGGCTTTTCTTTTAGTCTATGGGGATTATCGGCAGCTCGATAGGGCCTTCGTCCTGAGGAGGGGCTGTCGCCGGCTCTTCGGCTGTGGACTGGCCTCCGCTCTGGGTATCAGGCTGGACTTCCGGAACGTCTGTCTGCACCGGGAGCTCTGCCTCCGGCTGGTCTGTGACTGCGCTCTGAGGAGCCTGTGAGGTCACGGACTGCACTTCTGAGGATGCTGGCTCCGTGACAGCTCCGGTGGTAACTGCTTCGGACCTGCTTGCTGTCGTAGCAGCGGCAGACGTGCTGCCTTCCCCTGACTCTCCGCTGCCGGAGCTCTTCGCTGCTTTTTCTTCGGATACAGTGGTCTCCGATGCTGTTGTCACTGAACTTTCGGGTGCTGCGGCATCAGATGAGGAGCTGCCGGAGCCTCCCTTGCAGCCTGTGAGGATGAGTGATGAAAGTAATAAAACCGGTAATATCTTTTTCATTTTAAAATCTCCCTTTGGATATATCATGTGGCAAACTGACTGTTGTAGAGCTGGGAATAGAATCCGCCCTTTTTCATCAGTTCGTCGTGACTTCCCTGCTCGATAACGTTTCCGCTCTTCATTACAAGGATAGTGTCTGAGTTCTTTATAGTTGAAAGCCGGTGGGCTATTATAAAGCTGGTGCGGCCTTCCATGAGCTTGGTGAAGGCCTTCTGTATCCTGTGCTCGGTACGGAGGTCTATAGAGCTCGTCGCCTCGTCAAGTATGAGCATGGGCGGCGACATGAGCATTATCCTCGCAATGCAGATGAGCTGCTTCTGTCCCTGTGAAAGTCCGCTGTCCTCGCTTATGACCGTGTCGTATCCCTTTGGCAGACGCTTGATGAAGCCGTGGGCGTATACCGCCCTGGCAGCCTCAATGACCTGTTCCCTCGTCGCTCCCGGAACTCCGTAGGCGATGTTCTCTTCAACTGTGCCTGTGAATATCCAGGTCTCCTGGAGCACCATTCCAAAGGCTGAGCGGAGACTGTCTCTGGTGTAATCCGTGAAGTCCCTGCCGGAGACCTCTATTGTACCGCTGTCAGTGTCGTAGAATCTCAGCAGCAAATTGATTATCGTAGACTTTCCGCAGCCTGTGGGACCTACTATGGCCACTCTCTGTCCGGGACTTACGTCAAGGCTGAAATCCTGTATCAGCTTTACCTTTGGGTCATAGGAAAAGTTCACGTTCCTGAAGCTGAGCTGACCGGAGGCATTCTCCAGAACCTCCTTGTCATTGTCCTCTGGGACCTCCTCTTCGTCAAGGACATCAAATACCCGTCCTGCTGAGGCAACTGCGTTCTGGAGCTCTGCGAAAACTCCCGATATTTCGTTGAACGGCTTGGTGTACTGGTTGGAGTAGGCAAGAAAGCTGGACAGACGGCCTACAGACATCGCTCCCACAAAGGAGGAATACCCTATCGCTCCAAGAGAGCCGAGAAGTCCTACTGCCGCATAGATAAGGCCGTTCACAAAACGGGTGGTAGGGTTGGTCATTGAGCTGAAAAAAGTTGCTCTGGTGCCTATCCTGCCGTACTCACGGTTTATCTCCCCGAAACGCTCCATTGCCCTGTTGTCGTAGACAAAGGCCTTGACCAGCTTCTGATTTCCGGCCATTTCCTCTGCAAGGGCAACCATGTCTCCACGGAGCCTGGACTGTGCCATGTAGGAATCGTGAGATGCCTTGGTTATCCTGGACGCCGCTATAAAGGAAAGAGGAGTCATGAGCACGACTACAAGGGCTATCTTCACGTTAATGGTCATCATGAATATCAGGGTGCCGAGAATGGTCATCACTCCGCTGAAAAACTGGGTGAAGCCCTGCAAAAGTCCGTCCGAGATTATCTCTATGTCGTTTATGACACGGCTGGTGAGCTCGCCCTTGGTGTGGCCGTCGATATACCTGAGCGGCACACGCTCGAACTTGTTGAATATATCAGCCCGGAGGTCCCGGACTGTAAGGAATGCCAGCTTGTTGGTACAAAGGCTCATGAGCCACTGGAAAAGTCCGCTGAAAATGACCATTGCTCCCAGTGCTGTGACTATCTTTTTCAGCCTTTCAAAGTCGACCTCTCCCCTGCCCACGCAGCAGTCTACTGCCTCGCCTATGAATACCGGCACTGCCAGTGAAAGGGATATGCCTGCCGCCGCAAATATCACGGTCAGCACGAAGTACCTCATGTACGGCTTTGCATAGGAGAAAACTCTTTTCAGTGTTTTAAGCATTTTTCCCGTCCTCCTTTTCATTCATCTGAGAACGGTATATCTCCTGGTACACCGGACAGCTTTCAAGGAGCTCTTCGTGTGTGCCGATGCCCACTGCCTGACCTTCGTCCATGACGATTATCCTGTCAGCGTCCTTTATGGACGTGGTGCGCTGGGATATCATTATGACTGTAGTCTCCGCCATATCGCTTTTCAGAGCCTTTCGGAGGGCAAGGTCAGTTGCGTAGTCAAGGGCGCTGGTGGAATCGTCAAGTATGAGGATGTCCGGCTTTCCCACAAGTGCTCTGGCTATGGACAGACGCTGTTTCTGGCCCCCTGAGAAGTTCTTTCCGCCCTGTGACACCGGTGCGTCAAGTCCCTCCGGCTTCTGTGAGACAAACTCCCAGGACTGAGCTGTTTTCAGAGCAGAGATGACCTCTTCATCTGATGCGTCGGCCTTGCGCCAGGTCATATTTGACCTGACTGTGCCGGAAAAGAGCACCGCCTTCTGCGGGACATAGCCTATATGCCTGCGGAGGTCACTGAGACTGTACTCCTGCACGTTCCTGCCGCTGACGAGGACCTCCCCCTCAGTTGCCCTGTAGAAACAGGGGATGAGACGGGCAAGTGTGGACTTTCCGCTGCCCGTACCGCCGATGATACCCAGCATCTCCCCTTTTTTAAGGGTAAAGCTGACTCCGCTGACGGAGCTGTCACCTGCGGCTTCATAGGCAAAGGAAACGTTCCTGAATTCCAGTATGTTCTCACTGTCACCTGACACCTGAGCGGTGCCGTCCTCTTCCGGCTCTATGGCAAACACCTCGCTGACACGGTTTGCCGACGCAAAGGCCTTTGTGAATATGACTATCAGGTTTGCAAGCACCACAAGAGCCAGGAGTATCTGTGTCATATAGTTCGTGAACGCAGTGAGCTCGCCCTGAGTGAGCCTTCCGCTGTCTATGCGGACTCCTCCGAACCAGATTATCGCTGCGATGCCCAGGTTCATTACCATAAAGGCCACAGGGTTGAGTATTGCGGATATTTTTCCCACTGCAACGGAGCAGTCCGCAATGTCGTCAACTGCTTCCCTGAATTCGTCTATCTCCTCCTGCTGACGGGAAAATGCCCTTATGACCCTTGTACCTTCAAGGTTCTCCCTTGTGAGCATGGACGCTCTGTCCAGCTTCTGCTGAGCCTTCCGGTACATGGGGACGGTCTTTCGCATTATTATGAATATCACCAGTGATATGAGCGGTGCGGCTATGAAGAAAATCATAGCCAGCTTTGCGTCTATCATTACCGCCATTACTGCCGCTCCTATTACAAGAAAGGGAGCTCTCACTGCAAGGCGGATGAACATATTCACTCCGTTCTGGACTGTGTTGGTGTCGTTTGTCAGACGGTTCACCAGTGAGGCAGTTCCAACCTTGTCGATGCCGCTGTAGGAAAGGGTGTTTATATGCCTGTACAGAGCCTCCCGGAGCTCCGTACCGAAGCCGTAGGCGCACCGTGCCGCAAGGTACTGGCAGGTCAGTGCGAAGCCAAGTCCGCAGACTCCCAGCAGGACTATCAGTCCGCCCATCCGGAAGATATAGCCGCTGTCGTTATTTCCGATGCCGTTGTCTATCATCTTCGCCATCACCACAGGGACTATCAGCTCGAAAACCGCCTCCATGAGCTTGAAGAAGGGGCCGAATACAAGCTCTTTTTTGTAATTTTTCAGATACTTTAATAATTTCTTCATATATTTCCTGTCATGAATAACGGACGCATAGCAGCGTCCGTTACAATTATAATTCTATGCCGTTTTCCTTGAGGAGCTCCCTTGCAGACTCTACTGAGTCAACGCCTGTAGGGTTCTTTATAGGTGCGAACTCCCTGTTTCTCACTACCTCGTAGGGCAGACAGCTATCCTGCATATGGACCATATCCAGCACCAAAGTCTCGAACTTGTGGCCGTTGGGCTTGTCAGGCTTGATGAACTCGCCGTTCTCGTTCATATAGGGTATCTTCTTGTCCACAACGTGTACCGGCAGCTTGTCGTTGAGTATGGACTCCAGCTTATCCACGCTGAAAAGATAGTTCAGTATAACTCCGAACTTGTATGCCAGCTCACCCTTTTCATCACGAAGTGTACGCATCTCCTCAGTCATTTCGTAGTACTCGACGATAGAGGGCATACCGTCCTCAAGACAGAGCACTCCCACTCTCTCATCGGGGTCAGCCTTGCTGACTACCTTGCCGCCTGACTGGAGACCGGAGCTTATGACAGCTCCCACATAGAGAGGGTCAGCGATGCGCTGGAGAACGTTGTCAACTGCAAATACATTTATCCACTCGACGCCCTTTGCCTTTATCTCATCAAGGAGACCGGCTCTTACAAGAGAGGTGAACCAGCCGCCGTTGCCGTTGGGGGATATGGATATACGAGACTTGCTCTCCATGTATATCTTTCCGCTGAAGTCAACGGAAGGAGCCATGTCCTGCACAAAAAACTTAACGTAGTCGCTGTTGTATCCGAAGAAGTCCTTCTCCTTCAGGAAGCTGACAGTATCGTCGTTGTTCTTCTCGCTTGTCATTATATAAAGAGGTACCCAGGCACCTGTCTCCTTAACAACGTCCATGAGGTTATTGATAAGGCACTGGAAGATGTAGAGCTCTCTGGTTACGCCCACGTTGAACATACCCTTGGGCTTGTCGAAGCCCAGACGGGTGCCCTGTCCGCCTGCAAGGAGAACGGCAGCTACCTTGCCTGCCTTTATAGCCTCTATTCCGGCAGCGGAGTACTTCTCACTGTTCTGCTCGATGTCCTCGATAGTAGCAGCTCCCAGAGGCTCGAACTTTCCTCTTGATGCTGTGAATCTGTTCTCTTCCTTGAGGTTATCGAGTACTGAGAAATCAATGAGCTCTATCTGTGAGAGGAGCTCCTTCTGTTCGGACTCGCTGAGCTCGTCATAATATTTCAGCAGGTGCTCCTGCCCGTATTCTTTTAGTATATCCTTTGCTTTGTCTAATGTAAGCATTTACCTTCCTCCTGTTTTCGGTCTGCCCGATATTATATTTTGATTATAACATATAATTTCTGAATAGTCAACAAAAAAATCCGGTATTCAAAAGAATACCGGATTCTGGGGTAAATGTTGATTTACTGGTCTGAGTGACGGGACTTGAACCCACGGCCTCTACCACCCCAAGGTAGCGCGCTACCAACTGCGCCACACCCAGACGTTTTGTGTGTTCCTCAATCAACGATATATATTATATCACGCTTTTCACGGTTTGTCAAGCATTTTTTGAAAAAAATCTCAAAAAATTTTTCAGGAGCCGAGATTTGCGGATATATGGGCATTCCGGTCCAGGAGCTCTGCTATCTTTACGGCATTTTTTTCGTCGAAGGCCTTCACTTTGTATTTTATATGCTCCTCCCCCTCAAACCAGAGACTCACACTGCACCGCTTCCCTATCCTCTGAAAGACTGTCTGCTCCAGCTCCAGCTTTACCAGTTTCTTTCTCTCGGCTATTATGGTATGGAACCCGGTCCACTTGCAGCAGCGGACCATTATCTTGTCGTCGTATACCGAGATGCCGCTGGTAAAAAAGGCTGCGGTCTTTACTATGATGAACCAGACCGAGGGTATCTCAAACATTATCAGCATGAAAAGCGCCAGTCCGGAGGCTATGGAGAAGAAGTGGACTACCAACAGATAGGCCGGGACAAGGGCTGCTGCTATTATGGACGGCTGCCAGATGTACTGCCAGAATCCGGTCCTTTTCGGACGGTATTCGCTTTTCACTCCCATAAATACTCCGATGGGCTCGAACTCATCGCCGATGTGCTTCTGCTTTTTCACCGGCATGAGCACCGGCAGGCTCCGCCGGCCTGCTCCGTAGCCTGAACAGCTTATGTTCACCGCAACTGCCCCGAACAGCTTCATTATCAGGTTCTGCCGCAGGTCTGTGTAGTTTATCTGTGCAGCCGAGATGTGATACTCCCTCTTGGTTATCACTCCATATGAGGTGGTCAGGCACTTGTCGTCGCACTTTATATCGAACCGGAAGTACCTGAGAAGGTTCAGTATAAAGGACAGCAGCCAGGCTGCCAGGAAGAATATGGCGATACCTATGGCAGCGTCCGGGACTCTCAGCAGCAGACGCTGTGATATTTTCGCAGTCTGCTCAGTGAGCGTGCTTATGGAACGTCCAATGAGGTCACGGGCAAGATTTCCTCCCTGAAAGAAGAATGCGGCTATATACACCGTCCCGGTGAATCCGCTGGAGAAGAATACCGAAAAAAGCACCACTGACATGAGCGTCGGTCTTGGGATGTTGCCGAGACGCTTTTCCTCGTTGACCTGGGGCAGCCTTTTCACAAGCTCAGCACAGGTGCTCTCCCTGACCATGAATGACATATCCGCAGAATTAAAAATGCCTGCACTGGTATCACACCTGAACCTTGCAGCCTTGAAGGGTGTAAGGTAGAATGGGCGCTCCACCGTTCCGGAGCTTATACGTGAATAGGGTATGACCTTCCTTACCTTTATGATGATGCCGTCGTCGTGGATAATGGCTGAGTCCGTGAGCCTTATCACCGAACAGTGCCAGCGTACAAGTCCGAAAAGGACGATGACTCCGATAGTAAGGATGTCGAACCAGGCTCCACGGAGCCAGTTGTAGAACCAGTTCCTGTCAGTCCAGACTGCGTTTATTCCTCTGAGCAGAGGGAATACAAGCAGCCATATGTTCTTTATGGAGTATCTGAGTATCCTCAGAGGATGTTCACTGTAGGTCATCATAGGTCCGCTCCTCCTGCACTGCCGGAAAGCCGGAGTATCTCCCTTGCGTCGCTGAGTGACAGGAAGGAAAGCCTCATGTGTCCCCCGAAAACGAAGAATACCACAAAGTTAAGGCCCGTCACGTCGGAAAGAGGGGTCCTTATAACGGCTGCGTACTGTATGGATGAGTATTTCACCGACTGGTGGAACTTTATGAATACTCCGCTGGACCTTATGACCTCGGAATCCGTTGCTGTGTACTTCACAGAGGACATATACAGCGGAAGGTATATGAACATTATCAGCAGGGCAAGTCCTGCTATGACCGCCCCTGAAATGAACACGACTTTTTTAAGTGGGATGTAGTAGTACAGGACCGATATTATAAAAACTGTCAGCACCGTTATCACGGCTCTGAGTGCCGCAAGGCTGTTTTCCGCCGGACGGAAATGTCTCATTCTCCCACCTCCTGAAATAGTTCTGGTATATTCCTATTATACCACAAATATCCTTTAATGTATACCACTTTTTTTATGAAGGAGCTGTTTTTCTGCATGGAGGGAACTCTCGTCAAATTTCTTGAAAGGCTCAGCGGTCTGATATGGGGACCGGGTCTGGTAGTCCTGCTGCTGGGTGCAGGGCTTGTTTACACTATCCGCCTTGGAGCTCCTCAGCTCAGGATGTTCCCGGAGCTTGTCAGAAACGTGAGGAAGAGCAAAAGCTCCGGCAGAGGTATGTCCCAGTTCAGGACTGTCTGTATGTCTCTGGGGACCGCCATGGGTACCGGGAATATCACCGGAGTCGCCTCCGCTCTTGCACTGGGAGGTCCGGGAGCAGTTTTCTGGATGTGGGTGTCCGCCTTCTTTGGAATGGCCCTTGTCTGTGCCGAAAATGCACTGTCCTCCCGGTACAGCTCCGACGATGCCAAGGGGCCGATGGCCTACATCTCAAAGGGGCTCGGATGCAGGAGACTTTCTCTTCTGTACGCAGCAATGTGCCTGGGAGCGTCCATGGGTATGGGCGGTATGGTACAGGTCAGCTCCGCTGCGGCCCCGCTGTGCAGAGTCTCCGGGATAGGCCGGTATGCCGCTGCTGCCGCCGCTTTTGTACTTATTTATATGGTAGTATCAGGCGGAGCCCGCAGGATAGGCCGCACTGCTCAGTCCCTTCTGCCGCTGGCCACTGTCCTGTACGCCGGAGTATGTGCCGCTGTACTTATTAAAATGCACGAAAACATCCTCCCCTCTTTTGGACGTATCTTCTCCGGAGCCCTCGGACTGCGGAGCGCTGCTGCCGGGACCTTCGGCTGTGCTGTGTCGGCAGGCATAAAACGCGGCATCTTCTCCAACGAAGCCGGACTCGGCAGCTCCCCTCTCCTCCACAGCGCCGCAGAGGACCAGTCTCAGGGTACCCAGAGCTGCTGGGCAATGTTCGAGGTCTTTATTGATACCGTCCTCTGCTGTACCCTCACTGCCCTGACTATCCTCTGTGCGTCTCCGGACCTTTCCGCCGAGAGAGCACTTTCCACAGTTCTCGGCAGAAATACGGCAGCTTTCCTCGCCGGGGAGCTGTGCCTTTTCGCTTTCTGCACTATCATCGGCTGGTACTTCTGCGGCGAGACTGCCCTCCGCTATCTGACCGGAAAGGACACTGTAAAGGCATTCCCCTTTATTTTCGCTGCCGCAGCTTCCCTTGGAGCTGTCTTTCGGGTGGACACCGTATGGCTCCTTTCAGATATATTCAACGGCGCTATGGCTCTCCCGAACCTCGCAGCCGTTATCCTGCTGATTAAAACCGTCCCCGAAAGGGAATGATAATTATATCATCAAGGCCTGTCAGGCAGAAAGTGTGTTTTTATGAGCTATATCGGACAGAACGAACTATTTTCCTTCCGTGACGGACGCTGTGAGTCCCTGCCGGGGAAGGTCCTATCCTCAGCACGGGCCGCCGGATTCGGAAGAGTCCTCGCCGGTACTGCCGGAAGGTTCATTGCAGGCTGCGGAAATTACAGCCACACTCACATCCTCTACGCTCTTTGCTCCGGACTTTCAGAGTGCGGCCGGGAGGTCTATCTCTGCGAGGACACCGATATGCAGTCCTTCCGTTACAGCATCCCCATGCTTTCAGCAGACTGCGGCGTATACATCTCCGGGACCGGTCAGACCGTCATAATGGACTTTTTCCGCCGTGACCGCCTTCCTTTCAGCCGTTCAGAAACTCTTTCCGTCATGAACGGAGCTCCGGCTGAAAGAGCCGGACGTCCCGGCCGCCTGACTCAGTTCACTTCATTCAGGAGCATATACCTCAACAGTATCAGAGACTCCCTTGGTCCGGATATGCTCCCCATTTCTGCCGGTGTGAGCTGCGGATGCAGAGAGGTACGTTCGCTGTGGCTGGAATTCTTCTCCGGCGAAAGTGACGAACTTGTCTTTCAGGTCTCAGAGGACGGTTCAAGAGTCAATGCATACTCCCGTTCCGCCGGGTTCATATCCCACGAAAAGCTCCTGATATGCTATGCTGCAAAATGTGCAGCTCACGGACAAAGGGTCTGGCTCCCTGACCGGGTACACTACGCTGCCGAGGAATCGGCTGGCAGTATGATAAGCCGTTTCAGCCGGGACGAGCTCCCGGAGGATGCTGCGTCACAGCGGCACCTCTTTGACCCTCTTTATATGTGTACCGCTCTTGTCTCTGATGTGAAGTCCTTCCTCCATATGGCCGGCAGACTGCCTGCCTTCTCGTCATCGAAGCGTGAGGTCACTGTAGACGCTCCGGACAAAGTCCCTGTAGGCAAAAGCCTGACTGCTCCCGGCGGAAGAGTCATCCTTGAAAGGAGCGGACGGAACCGTATTTCTGTTCTGGCTCAGGCCTACAGTGCCGAGACCGCTGCCGAGCTCTGCTGCTCATGGACCGAAAAGCTCCGCAGGTTCGACAAGTGCGGAGGTCCTTTGATATAACTTTATACGCACTGTTATCAAAACTTTTTATCTATTATGCATAATGTTGAAAATCCTCCCGTTTTTCTATTGACATTGACTGAGATTTTTTGTATAATTGTAATGTGTAATTTTATGCGCTGATGCCCCTCAGCGCTCATCATGACTTTATTGGCGCAGAATACGCCTTTAAATACAGCGGGTCCTCCCGCAACATCCCGTACTGTAGTTTTATAGATAACGCAGGGCTGCAAGCTGCACTCGCCGTTTCGGCAAGGTACGTTCAGGCGGCCTGCCTTGCTGTGTCCTCAGAAATATTTGCTGAACTCAGTTGCTGTATCCACAGTATACTATATAGTACGGTACATCCGCATTAAGGCTAAGAGCCGGTCCTGTCCGTTACAGTCCCCGGCTCATGACACGAAAGTGAGGTCAAATAGTGAACGAAAAAGAAAAGACAAAGTCAACACGCAAGACAGACTCTTCCGCTGCCCCAAAGGCTCCGGCTAAGAGATATTATAAAAAGAAGGCTCCGGCTCAGGATAAGGTACAGAATGAGACCGTCAAGCCTGCTGCAAAGTCCAGAACAAGACAGCCTAAGGAAGTCAAGCGCACTCCCGTAAGGATAATCCCCCTCGGAGGTCTCAACGAGATAGGCAAGAATATGACCGTCTTTGAGTGTGCCAACGATATGTTCATCCTCGACTGCGGACTTGCCTTCCCCGACGCTGATATGCCCGGTGTTGACATAGTTATCCCTGATTTTACTTATGTTGAAAGAAACAAGGACAAGGTAAGAGGTGTCGTTATCACCCACGGCCACGAGGACCACATCGGCGGTCTGGCTTACCTCCTCAAAAGGATAAACGTCCCCGTTTATGCCACAAGGCTCACCATAGGCCTCATAGAGGGAAAGCTCCGTGAGCAGGGCCTTTACGGCAAGGTAACTCTCAATGTGGTAGAGCCTAAAAAGACCGTGAAAATGGGCTGTATGGCCGTTGAGTTCATCAAGGTCAACCACTCTATCCCCGACTCTGTCGGCATGGCTATCCACACTCCTGCCGGTATCATCGTACACACCGGCGACTTCAAGGTGGACTACACTCCTATCGACGGCGAGATAATCGACCTTGCCCGCTTCGGTGAGCTGGGAAGCCGCGGAGTCCTCGCTCTTATGGCCGACTCCACAAACGCTGAGCGCCCCGGATATACACACTCCGAACGAACTGTGGGCGAGTCCTTCGACAAGCTCTTCAAAAAGGGCGAAGGCAAGCGTATCATCATCGCTACATTCTCCTCCAACATCCACCGTGTACAGCAGATAATCAACTGCGCTGTCCGCTACGGACGTAAAGTGGCTGTATTCGGCCGGAGCATGGTAAATGTTATAAATACCGCCATCGAGCTGGGCTACCTGAAGGCTCCCGACGGCCTCATCATCGACATCGAGACCATGAACCGCTATGACAGTGACAGGATAGTCCTCATAACTACCGGAAGCCAGGGCGAGCCTATGTCTGCCCTCACAAGAATGGCTATGAATGACCACAAGAAGGTCAATATCACTCCCATGGACTTCATCATCATCTCCGCTACTCCTATCCCCGGAAACGAGAAGTTCGTCACAAGAGTGGTAAATGAGCTCATGAAGTCCGGCGCTGAGGTAGTCTACGAAGCAATGTATGAGGTACACGTTTCAGGTCATGCCTGCCAGGAGGAGCTCAAGCTCATGCTGGGACTTACCAAGCCCAAGTTCTTCATCCCCGTACACGGCGAGTACAAGCACCTGAAAAAACACGCAGGCCTCGCCCTCCAGATGGGTATCCCCGAAAGCAACGTGATAATCGCTGAGATAGGTAATGTCATCGAGACCGACGGAAACAAGATGAGCGTAGTCTCTCAGGTGCCCTCCGGACGCATCCTCGTTGACGGCCTCGGAGTCGGTGACGTAGGCTCTATCGTCCTCAGAGACAGAAAGCATCTGGCTCAGGACGGCCTTATCATCATCGTTATCGGCATAGAGCGCAGCTCCAATGAGCTCGTGGCCGGTCCGGACATTATTTCAAGAGGTTTCGTTTACGTAAGAGAGTCCGAGGAGCTTATGGTAGAGGCAAGAGCCCTCCTCAGCAATACCCTCGCTTCCTGCTCTGCCGCTGAGCTCAGAGAGTGGAACACCCTCAAGGGCAAGCTCCGTGACGCCCTCTCTGACTACATCTATCAGAAGACCAAGAGAAGTCCTATGATACTTCCTATAATCATGGAGACATGACATTCCGAAAGGAGTCAGAAAAGTGAAGAATAAATTTCCGGCAGCTTTATTCGTTCTCCAACTGCTGCTGCTCGCTGATGTCGCTGTTTCAGCTCTGCTGCTCCACAGATACAACGGCCGGCTCGGTCTTGTCTGCCTTGCATCGGCTTTTGTTCTCATGACCGTCTGCATAGTTTTCTACCTGTTCTATACAAGAAATTCTATCAGACATATCTCCAAGATGAACACTCATCTGGAAAATTCAGCCGCAGAGTTCATGAACTCGCTCCCCGCTCCCGTTGCTGTCATCGACGGCAGCAGACAGTTTGTGTGGTATAACCAGATATTCGCTGAAAAGATAAGTCTCGGACAGGACGTCTTTGGTCTGGACTTCGAGGGATTCGTTAAAATGGACCTCTCCTCCCTCCAGGCTAACGGCCATGCGATCTGCCCGATAAACGGCTGCGTTTACAGAGTCACCGCCGAAAAGTTCGACAAGCTGGATATGAGTTTCAGCGTTCTCTACTTCCATGATGAGACTGACTTTTTCGCACTGAAAAAGCGCTCGGATGAGACTCACCAGAATGTTGTGATCATCACTATCGACAACTACGATGAGATAATGCAGAATGCCAAAGAGAGCGAGAAGTCCCAGGCATCTCTGGAGACTGAACGCCTTATCGAGAGCTTCTCAAACAGCACTGACAGCTTCATAAAAAAGACTTCATCCAATACCTTCTACGCTATAATCGAAAACAAGAACCTCAAAAAGGTCATAGACGAAAAGTTCAAGATACTGGACTCCGCAAGGAACATCAAAATATCTGCCAAGTACCCACTGACCTTCTCTATCGGTGTGGGTCTGGGTGCAGACTCCCTTGCTGAAAGCGAGAAAATTGCCCGCCAGTGCATCGACATGGCCCTCGGACGGGGCGGTGACCAGGCTGTTGTCAAGACCGAGAACGGCTACCGCTTCTTCGGCGGTGTCTCAAAGGGTGTGGAAAAGCGCTCCCACGCCAAGACAAGAGTCATCGCAAATGCCCTCCAGGACCTCATCATCAACTCCGAAAAGATATTCATTATGGGTCATCGCTTCGGAGACCTGGACTCCGTGGGTGCTTCCTGCGGACTTGCCGGCGCTATAAAGCTCCTGGGCAAGGAGGTACACATTGCTGTTGACAGGCAGAAGAACCTCGCTTCCCACCTCATCGACCTTGTGGAGGAGCAGACCGACAGTGAGCTCTTTATCACTCCCGCAGAGGCAGAGTCCTCAGTGGGCGAAAATGACCTCCTCATAATCGTGGATACCCACAACAAGGACTTCCTCGAGAGCAGAGCCCTCTACGAAAAGATGCGCTCAGTCGTCGTCGTTGACCACCACCGTAAAACTGTCAACTTCATCGACAATGCAGTCATCTTCCACCATGAGCCCTATGCATCCTCTGCATCTGAAATGGTCACCGAGATAATCGAGTACTTCCGCTACGATACTGACGAAAGACTCCCAAGCATCCATGCCGAGGCTCTCCTTGCCGGTATCATGCTCGACACCAAGAACTTCGTTATGCGTACCGGTGTCCGCACCTTCGAGGCTGCCGCTCATCTGAAAAAGCTGGGCGCTGACACAGTAGCCGTAAAGCTGCTGTTCTCCAACTCTATCGAGTCCTACAAGCGCAAAGCCCAGATAGTCAGCTCCGCAAAGGTACACCGCCGCTGCGCTATTGCCGCCACTGACCTGAAAACTGACGACATCCGTCTCGTCGCTCCTCAGGCCGCTGACGAGCTCCTGAATATATCCGATGTGGACGCTTCCTTCGTCGTGTACAGGACAGGCTCCACTGCTAACATCTCTGCCCGGTCTCTGGGCGCTGTAAACGTACAGGTCATAATGGAACAGCTCGGAGGCGGAGGTCATCAGACCATGGCCGCTGCCCAGCTTGAAAACACTTCCATACAGGAGGCCGTAAAGGCACTCATATACGCTATCGACGACAACATGGCCGCCGATGATAATACATAACAGAAAGGCTGATAGAAAATGAAGGTTATTTTTTTACAGGACGTTAAAGGCTCCGGCAAGAAAGGCGAGGTCAAGAACGTCGCCGACGGATATGCAAGAAATATGCTCCTCCCCAAGGGCTACGCTGTTGAGGCTACTCCCGCAAACATGACAAAGCTCCAGGGACAGCAGTCCTCCGCTCAGCACAAGATAGACCTTGAAATAGCTGCTGCAAAGGAATCCGCTGCAAAGCTCAAGGGCAAGAAGGTAGTCATCGCTGCCAAGGCAGGTTCAAACAGCAGGCTCTTCGGCTCCGTTACATCCGGCAATGTTGCCGATGCCGTAAAGGAGCAGTTCGGAGTTGACGTTGACAAGAAGAAGATAACTCTCAGCACCGATATAAAGAACTTCGGCTCCTACACAGCAGCAATAAAGTTCTATAACGGCATAGCTGAGACTATCGATGTTGAAGTCATCGAAGGCTGAAAATAACTATGGACGAAAATGACATCTTACTCTCCGCCAGAGAGCTGCCCCACAGCATCGAGGCGGAGCAGTCCGTTTTAGGAGCCATAATCTCTCAGCCAGCGGTCTTTGCGAAGGTCTCGAACCTTCTGAAACCGGAGTATTTCTACAATGAACAGCACAAGGAGCTCTTCGCTCTCATGCAGCGAATGGACTCCCTCGGACAGCCTATCGACATTGTAACTCTCCTCAACGAGGCTGAGCAGCTCCACATATTCCAGAACTCCACCGAGGGCAGACGCTATCTCGCTGAGATAGGCAATATGCTCCCGACTACCTCAAATATCGAAAGCTACTGCAAGATAGTCGCTGATAAGTACTTCATCAGGAGCCTCAGCTATGCGGCAAGGTCCATTCTTGAGGACATCCAGTCCGGCGAGCATGACTCGTCCCTTCTTCTGGATGCCGCAGAGCAGAAGATATATAACGTCCGTCAGGGCAGAGATGTCCGTGGACTTGTTCCCCTTTCTGACGCTATCGCAGAGGCATATGACAGGCTGGGCAAAATATCCGGCCCGGATAAGGACAAGTACATTGGCGCAAGGACCGGCTTCACCCTCCTTGACAGCATCACCTCCGGACTTAACAAATCTGACCTTATCATCATTGCCGCCCGTCCCGGTATGGGTAAGACCTCATTCGCCATGAACATCGCCACCAACGTTGCAAGACGCTCCGATAAGGAAGTAGTAACATTCAACCTGGAAATGTCCAAGGAGCAGCTCGCTACCCGTATCCTGTCAACTGAGGCTCTTGTGGAGTCCCACAACCTCCGCAACGGCCGCATATCCGGCGATGACTGGGTAAAGCTGGCCGTAAGCGCCGGATACCTCAGCGGACTCCCCCTTTTTATCGACGATACCGCAAGCATGACCGTCCAGCAGATGAAGGCTAAGCTCAGACGTACCAAGAATCTGGGACTGGTCATTATCGACTACCTTCAGCTCATGGAGTCAACTTCTCACTCCGATAACCGAGTTGTGGTCATCTCCGAGATAACCCGTCAGCTAAAGGTAATGGCTAAGGAGCTCAATGTTCCTGTTATCCTCCTCTCACAGCTCTCCCGTGCTGTTGAGAGCCGTACAGATAAGCGTCCTATGCTCTCGGACCTCCGTGAGTCCGGTTCTATCGAGCAGGATGCGGACATCGTTCTTTTCCTCTACCGTGAGGCGTATTATAATAAGGAAAGCCAGCGCCAGAATATCTCTGAGTGCATTGTTGCCAAGAACCGTCACGGTGAGACCGGTACTGTGGAGCTCATCTGGGACGGACAGTTCACCAGATTCTCCAACCCCGACTACACTCAGGAACCGGAGGGAGTCTGATATGCTGGATAAGGTCTGCTCTCACATCAGGAAATACCAGCTCATCTCCCCCGGAGACACGGTGGTATGCGGACTTTCCGGCGGCGCTGACAGCGTGGCTCTGCTCCTTTCTCTCTGTGAGCTCTCAGATGAACTGGGCATAACTGTGGAGGCTCTCCACGTCAACCACTGCATCCGTGGAGCTGAAAGTGACCGTGACCAGGAGTTCTGCCGGACACTCTGCGAAAAGCTCGGTGTAAGATTTACGGCTGTATCCTGCAATGTGCCGGAGTACGCCGAGGAGAACTCCCTGTCCCATGAGGAGGCCGCAAGAAAGCTGAGATACGGCATTTTCAGCCGGTACTCAGCCGGAAAGCTCATGGCTACAGCTCACAATGCAAACGATGACCTTGAAACTGCAGTCCTGAACCTCATCCGTGGTACGGGACTCAAGGGACTGGCCGGTGTGCCGGTGAGGAGAGGGAACATCATCCGTCCTCTGCTGTGCGTGTCAAGAGCCGAAATAGAGGGATTTTTAGCCGAAAGAGGTCAGGACTTCGTAACTGACAGCACCAATCTCTCCGATGACTACACCCGCAACCGCATCCGCCACAGCATCCTGCCCATCATGCAGGAGATAAACCCCTCGCTGATAAACACCTTCCGGAACTCCTCCGAGACCCTGCGTGAGGAGGACGAGCTCATCTCCGCACTTGCTGAGGAGGCTTACAATTCCACATATACAGGGGAAAATCAGTTTTCAGGTCTCAGGGCGAAGAGCGGTGTCATACGCCGGAGATGCCTTGCAAGACTGCTCAGTGAGAACTCCCTGCCCTATTCACGGGAACGTCTCCTTGACGCTGACAGAGTCCTCATGAACGGCGGAAAGCTCAACATTTCCGGTGACATCTACCTGGTCTCTGACGGTGAGACTGCCGGGCTCAGGACTATCAGTGCTCCGAAGGAACAGGCGGAGCTGTCAGCGGAGCTGAAAATTGGCGAAAACAGAATTTTTAATGATAAAGTCATGGTATGTGAGCTTCTCGAATGTGATAATTTGAAGAAAAATGAAGATGTTCACAAAAACTTAACATTTTACTTGTTAGATTATGATAGAATAATAGGAAGAGCTGCTGTCCGGAACCGCCGTTTCGGTGACAGGATAAGGCTCAGCGGCAGGGGTTTCACCTCCTCCGTGAAAAAACTCATTAACGAAAAGGTCCCGCAGGAGCTGCGCTCTGAGCTCCACTTCATCGAGGATGAGAACGGTACCATTTTTGCTGAGCGTCTCGGCATCGCTGACAGAGTAAGTCCTTCTCGCTCAACCACGAGATTTTTGAAGATTTACTTCAGATAATTTTTGTACGATTGGAGTGGATAATTTGACACCAAAAAAGAACAGAGGCGTTTTTACTTATCTTCTGATAATTGCTCTGGCTATCGGCTGTATCTATTTCGTAAGCTCACGGCTCGCTAAAAATTCCGATAAGACCAACTACAATGAGGTCATGGAGCACTTCGACAACTACGAGGTCTCGGAGTACGAGCTGGACCTTGGCACTGGCGAGCTCACCTATAAGCTGGTAGGCGACGATAAGGAGTACAAGTACGATGTCCCCAACGTCAGCATCTTCGTTGACGAAACAAGAGACTACCGCCAGAACTTCAACAGACGTCAGAAGGACGGCGAAACTCTCGGTCAGAACTACATCAAGATAACTGACCGCACCTGGCTATACTCCCTCATCCCTGTGATACTCACAGTCCTCCTCGGCTGCGCTATCCTCTATTTCATGATGAAACAGAGCGGCGGCGGCGGAAAGTACACCTCCTTCGGCAAGGCTAACCTGAAAAATCAGGCAAATGCCCGCAAGGCTACCTTCAAGGACGTTGCAGGCGCTGATGAGGAGAAACAGGAGCTCGAAGAGATAGTTGACTTCCTCAAACACCCCAATAAGTACAAGGATATAGGAGCTAAGGTGCCTAAGGGCGTCCTCCTTCTGGGACCTCCCGGTACCGGTAAGACCCTCCTTGCAAGAGCTGTTGCCGGCGAGGCTGGCTGCCCATTCTTCCCTATCTCCGGTTCTGACTTCGTTGAGATGTTCGTCGGCGTGGGAGCTTCCCGTGTGAGAGACCTCTTTGAACAGGCAAAGAAACACGCTCCGGCTATCATTTTCATCGACGAGATAGATGCCGTCGGCCGTCACAGAGGCGCAGGTCTCGGCGGAGGTCACGATGAGCGTGAGCAGACACTCAATCAGCTCCTCGTTGAAATGGACGGATTTACCGGCAATGAAAGTGTTATCGTTATCGCTGCGACCAACAGACGTGATATTCTCGACCCTGCCCTCCTCAGACCCGGCCGATTCGACAGACAGATCGTCGTTGGCTACCCTGACGTCAAGGGACGTGAAGAGATACTCCGTGTTCACGCTAAAAACAAGCCCCTCGGCCCCGATGTTGACTTGAAGATAATCGCTCAGACAACTCAGGGATTCACCGGTGCAGACCTGGAGAACCTCCTTAACGAGGCCGCTCTCCTTGCTGCAAGAAACAACCGCATGGCTATCACTGAGCCTGACATCGAGGAGGCTACCCTCAAGGTCATTGCAGGCCCTGAGAAGAAGTCAAGGATAGTTTCCGAGCACGACAGAAAAGTCACTGCTTATCACGAATCGGGTCACGCTATCGCCGCTTACAACCTCTCCACTCAGGAAAAGGTACATCAGGTGACTATCATCCAGCGTGGCATGGCTGCCGGACTCACTGTTACACGTCCTGACACCGACGACCAGCACGTTTCCCGCAACCAGATGCGTGAACGCATAATAATGCTCCTTGGCGGACGTGTTGCAGAAGAGATTTTCATGGACGACATCTCTACCGGCGCTTCCAACGACATTGAACGTGCTACATCAGTTGCAAGAAATATGGTAACTAAGTACGGCTTCTCCGGAAAGCTCGG
>ODAI012503045.1_pt1 | contig 21196 bp, 14 predicted proteins | sample 1539321 | NCBI WGS metagenome assembly ODAI01 (sample SAMN02144231, study PRJEB22623) | gut metagenome | biome: sheep rumen | host: Ovis aries | place: New Zealand | reverse complement strand
GCTCGTTGTGACCACAAGCGCAGTCGCCTGGAATGATGCGCGACAGGTCGTGCGTGCGGAAGCGGATGAGCGGCGCCCCCTCCTTGACCAGCGTAGTGAGCACGATCTCGCCCCACTCGCCGTCGGGCAGGTTCTTGCCCGTCTTGGGGTCGATGATCTCCAGGAACACGTAATCGCTCCACACGTGCATGCCATGGCTGTGCTGGCAACTGATGCCAATGCCCGGACCGTACACCTCGGTCAAGCCATAGATGTCGTAGTACTCCACGCCCAAAGCATCAATAATGCGCTTGCGAATCTTCTCGCCCGAGCGCTCGGAACCCGTGATGAGCTTCTTGAGCTTGATCTGGTCCTTAATGCCGCGACGCTCAATCTCTTCGGCGAGCAGCAGGGCGTAGCTTGCCGTGGCGGTGAGCACCGTCGACTTCATGTCGATCATAAACTGCAGCTGCTTCTCGGTATTGCCCGGACCCATGGGGATGGCCATGGCACCCAGGCGCTCGCAGCCTGCCTGGAAGCCGATACCCGCAGTCCACAGTCCGTAACCAGGCGTTATCTGCACACGGTCCTCAGGGGTGACGCCGGCGTACTCGTAGCAACGGGCAAACTGGATGGCCCAGTCATCCACGTCCTTCTGGGTGTATGGCACGATGACGGGCGTGCCCGTGGTACCCGAGGAGCTGTGGATACGCACAATCTCGTTCTCGGGCACCGCTGAGAGCCCCAGCGGGTAGGCCTCTCGCAGGTCCTGCTTCTCGGAAAACGGCAGTTGGTAGAAGTCCTCCACCGACGACACACCGGTGATGCCCGCCTCGCGCAGGCGCCTGCCATAAAAGTTGTCAGCAGCCAGCAGACGCTGAATCTGCGTGTTTACCTGCTCAAGCTGCATCTCATTGATCTGCATGCACAGTCCTCTCGCACAAGTCTCGTTGATGTCAGGGCCGAAGCCACGGCACGACAAAGGCGCCCGTCATACGAGGACGCCTTGCATCCGACCCTACAAGAGTATCTTCTATTACCGCTTCAACAGCCTGCGCAAACGCCCTTTGACACGTTGCCGTAACGTTGGCTGCATCTGTGAGCGCCGCTGTTGCTCAAGAAGATCAAGCGACGCGCGATTCATCTCGATCGCGTGGTCGTACAACCAGACCACCTCGGCCGGATATTAGGTGTGCACAATGTGCTCGTAGGCCCGCATTGAGGCCTCGTCGGGTAGATAGTCCCAGCTCAGCACCAAGGCATCAACGACATTGGCCAGGTAGCGCTCCGTATCGCCGTTCAGCTGAAATGCCCCCGTGTTGGGGTAGGCTGGCACACGCGTCGCATCGGAGTTGAGGTACTTGTGAGCCACAACGGCGCTGAAGAGCGCCACGGTTGCGCAAACTCGTACATCAGAATCTGAGAGTTCAGATCGTTGAGGCGGGCCTCGATGGCCCTGCGGGGCTCATAGTCGGGCTCGATAGCATCTATATGGTAGGTGGACGAGAGCAAGCTTTTCGCCCATTCCTTTTGATGCCCCATCACGTGCTAAAGCTGCAACGTTTGATATATAAAAGGCTTTGTGCTTCGAAGGTTCCTTAACCGCCTTACGATACTACGCTCAAAATAAACACTGCAACTATATTAGTGAATGGAACTCACCGTCTCGGCAATGTCATCGCCAACGACACCATAGTTCTCGCCACCCAAGCCCGTCACGAAGACGGAGAAGTTGTAGGTACCGTCGGTCCACTCCATCACGTTGGCGACGTCTTGTTCGTAGCCCAGACAGCTGACTTCAGTGCCGTTCACATCAACGGTCCACGTATGCCAGGGCTGTGCCGGATCCTCGTAGACACCGTGCAGCATCTCACCGCTCACGTCCTTGCCCTTGCGCACCCAGGCCTCAACCGCTCCACCCTCATAGTCGGCCTCTGCGATACCATCCATATACCTGAAGGTAGCCGGCTGCCAGGGGATGTCGCCAATAGAGAGGGTCTCGGGCACCTCGAAGGTGTCACCAAATGCTCCCGCACCTGCCTCCTCTGCCGTCGCGACATCGCTCCAAGGATTGGCCATGCCAACCTCGGGCTCGTCGCTCTCAGGCTCGCTGGCAGGCTCTTCTGCCGTGCCGCCCGCCGAGCATGCTGCCAGAACCACCATCAGGGCAAACGTTGCAACCGTGCTGACAAGCCCCGTAAGGTATTGATGCTTCTTCATAGTTATTCCCTTCTCGATGATGCCCCTCGGACGCTATCTCTTATACGCACGGCATCTCGTGACATCCCAACCGAGTGAGCCTCGCAGACCATAAAGGGCGATATAGGGCGGGCTACCCCAATCGAGTCGGTCCGCCCCACAACGTCAAGGCCCTTAGTTTACGTAGGCTAGGGCCCGCTCGTTGAGCTCCCAAAGCTTTTCGGGCAACCGGTCGTGAATGGCCGCAAGAAGGTCAGCCTCAGAAAGCCCCAGCTCACCCGCACGGGCCGCCGCCCCCAGCAGCACCACGTTCAGGCACTTGGGGCTACCGAGGTCCTCGGCGGCCTTGTCGGCGTCCACCACCACGAGGTTGGTCACCTGAGCGCGCAGATAAGACATGATGCCCTCATAGTCGTAGGCGGGACCACCCGTCATGGCACTCACCGGCACCACCGGACGAGCGCTCACCACCACGCAGCCCCCACGCTTGAGGTAAGGCAGCTGACGCACCGCTTCAGCAGGCTCGAAGGCAATAATCAGGTCGGCGGCGCCACGTGCCATCAGCGGACTGGCAATGCCTTCACCCAGGCGCACGTGGCTGAACACGCTGCCGCCACGCTGTGCCATGCCAATGGTCTCAGCGGTCTTGACCGCTACCCCGCGTTCCATGGCAGCTCGGGCAATGAGCTTGGAGGCGAGGATGGTGCCTTGCCCACCCACGCCACAAAGGATGATGTTGGTACTCATGAGCGGCCTCCTACCTGCGGAAGGTCCTGTGCAATGCGCTCTCCCCCACCGATGGCACCAAAGGGACACACCTGCTCGCAGAGGGTGCAGCCGGTGCAGAGGCTCTCGTCGATGACAACCTTGCCCTCGCGCGGCACAAGCCCCGGGCAACCCAGCTGCTTGACACAGCGCTGGCACCCCACGCACTTCTCGGGGTCAACATGACTGTGTGCCTTGGGCTTTGCGAGCACCACGCACGGGCTCTTGAAGATGATTGCCTTGACGCCGGGCTCGTCAGCCACGCGACGCACCGTCTCGACGGCGCGCGTGTGATCGAGCGGGTCAACGGTCTCCACCACCGTCAGGCCGATTCCGCGCAGGATGGCTTCGATGTTCACCTTGGCCACTACCTCGCCCATCATCGTGCGACCCGTTCCCGGATGCGGCTGATGGCCCGTCATGGCAGTCGTCGAGTTGTCAAGCACCACCAGCGTCATGTTGGCCTGGTTGTAGAAGGCGTTGATGGTGCCTGTGATACCGCTGGCAAAGAACGTGGAGTCGCCCACAAAGGCAAAGCAGGTGGTATCGGGCTCCACGTGATAGATGCCCTGGGCGATGTTGATGCCCGCGCCCATGCACAGGCACGTGTCCACCATATCGAGCGGAGCGGCGTTGCCGAGCGTGTAACAACCGATATCGCCGCAGAAGAGCGTCTTGCGACCACGCATGGCCTGCTTCACGGCGTAGAAGCTCGCCCTATGCGGGCAGCCTGCACAGAGCACCGGCGGCCGCACGGGCAGGGTTGGCGGCGCTGCCTCGGGCACCGGCGCCTCGGCCGGTTCCGCGCCGATGAAGCGCGCGAGAGCCGCTCCCACACTCTCTACGGTGTTCTCGCCCGACGGCGCGATGTCGCCGGTCAGCTTGCCGCGAATGCGCACGTCAAGGCCATACTTGCCGCATACGTACGTCAGCTGGCGCTCGATGACGGGGTCCAGCTCCTCCACGCAGAGCACCTCGTCCAGGCCCTGCAAGAACGCGACGGCGCGGCGCTCCGGGAACGGAAACGGCGTGGCAACACGCAGCAAGCGCGGACGGTTGGCCTCATCAAGGTTCTCGCGCACATAGGCGTAATTGATGCCGTGCGTGGCAATGCCCACGCGCCTGCCATCGGCGGCAGTTGCCGCACCCCGCTCGGGCTCCTCGAAGTTGCGGTGATAGTCGCTGAGTTCGTCCGAAAGGCTTGCGTTGCGCGCCTCGATCTTGGCATGGTTGACCACCGACAGGCGCGGGAAGATCACCCAGCGCGACGGGTCCTTGACAAAGCCTTCCACGTCGTGGCGCTGCCACGCATCCGTATCAGCAACCTCGATGGACTCGTAGCCATGGTCGACGCGCGTCGTGGCGCGGAAGAAGACGGGCGTACCCAGCCGCTCCGAAAGGTCAAAGGCCTCCTGCACCATCTCGTAGGCCTCGGCAACCGAGCTGGGGTCAAACAGCGGCAGCTTGGAGAACTGCGCAAACGTCCGGGTATCCTGCTCAGTCTGCGATGAGATGGGTCCCGGGTCGTCGGCCACCATAACCACCATGCCGCCCTTGACGCCTAGGTACTCGAGGCTCATCAGCGGATCGGAGGCAACATTGAGGCCCACCTGCTTCATGGTCACCATCGTACGCGCGCCTGCGTATGCGGCGCCAGCGGCCACCTCCATGGCAGCCTTCTCGTTGATGGACCACTCCACATAGACGTCTTCGGTCTTGCGTCTGGCAACGGTCTCGAGCACTTCGGTCGACGGAGTGCCAGGGTATCCCGCCACGACGTTGACGCCCGCAGCAAGCGCGCCAAGCGCAATGGCTTCGTTTCCCATGAGGAACTCGGTGTGCATGCATTCCCCCTGCAGTACAAAGACACGCACCCTATGTGCGGCATCGTTGACCATAGCAGGTTTGAGCCCCGCGCGCACGATTATTCACAGAGGTGAGACACGGACACGCTGGTACCACAGCGCCAAACGTGCCATACTTGCCCACGGACACCAGACGCACCGCAAAGAGGAGCAACCATGGCATACGAGCATGAGCAGCTGAGGCAGACCACCAAGCGCTTTACCTCAGAGATCGACCGCATCATGGGAGGCAACTGGGTTGACATGCCGTTGCAGCTTGTGCGGCTGATTGACGCGCTTGAGTGCGAACCGGTCATCTGCGCGCATCTCGAGACCTGCGAGGCCGCACTCGCTGGTGCAAGCTTTGATGCCGCGAGCGAGGTCGAACGCGTGCTGGCGCAGGATGAGGCGCTCTTTGGCCCCTTTGAGGTGGGGTGCCCCGCAGACACTGCCCAAGCCTTTCTCATTGTGCGTGAGCTCGCGGAGCGTGGTGTGAAGTTTGATGACCCGCTCTTTGCCGGCTATGGACCAGCCCAGCCTCGTCACCAAGACCGCTTCGCTCGGTTTGTGAGCGATGTTGTGTCTCCCCTTGTGGCCAGCGTCACACAGCAGCTGAGCCAGATGCGTGAGGCCCTGGGTCCCGACCCCTTTGGCGAGCCTGACGCACCGGCGGAGTCAGAGTCCCCCGAGTCCGCTACTCCTGCGGAGCCTGAGGTGGTGACGCGGGAGCGTATCGAGGAGCTGCTGCAGCACCTGCGCGAGGCGACAGCATCACTGGTACCCGAAGACCGTGATGACGCCCTCCTTCAGATTGAGGCACTTGCCGATGAGGCGCTCTGCCCCGAGCCCAAGGAACGCGTCGTCTCGGTGCTACTGCGCGTGCTGGGCGCCATCGGCGGCAAGGGGCCGTTTGCGCAAGCGCTTGCCCAGACGAGCGCCGCGCTTGACGCCTACCTCAAGGAACCGCGCGAGACCGCGCGGCCAGCAACAGCGTGATAAAGGTGTAGGCCATCTGGGCGAACTTCCCGCGCTTCCCGATGGGCTGCCACAGCATACGTGAGAGGCTATTCTCCGCAGAAGAGCTTGGTCGAGATATAGCGCTCGCCCGTGTCGGGGCAGATGGTGACCACCGTCTTGCCCTCACCCAGCTCACGCGCCATCCGCAGCGCTGCCACCACATTGGTACCGCTCGAGATGCCACACATGAGACCCTCTTCGCGCGCAAGGCGCCGCGCCATCGTGAGGGCTTCCTCGTCGGTGACCGTCACGATGCGGTTATAGATGTTCTGGTCGAGAATCTCGGGCACGATGCCGTCGCCGATGCCCATTTGCAGGTGCGTGCCCACCTTGCCGCCCGAGAGAATGGCCGCCTGGTCGGGCTCGACCGCCCAGATCTCCATGTTGGGGTTTATGTGGCGCAGCACCAGACCCACGCCCGTGATGGTGCCACCCGTGCCGATGCCGCTGCAGAAGCCGTCGACCTCGCTGTCGATGTCAAAGAGAATCTCGGCCGCCGTGCCCAGACGGTGCGCCGCAAGGTTGGTGCGATTCACAAACTGCTGCGGCACATAGACGCGCGGATCCTCTTCGGCCATGCGCAGCGCCATCTGGATGCATTCGTCCACGCAGGCGCCAATGTCGCCGGCATCGTGTACCAGCACCACCTCTGCTCCGTAGTGCGTTACCAGCTTGCGTCGCTCTACCGAGACGCTGTCGGGCATGATGATACGGGCGCGGTAGCCCAGTACCGCCGCCACCAAAGCAAGGCCAATGCCCTGGTTACCACTCGTCGGCTCGACGATGATGCTGTCGGGCTTTATGAGGCCCAGCTCCTCAGCCGAGCGGATCATGCGGGCAGCCGTGCGGGTCTTGATAGAGCCGCCCACGTTGACTGCCTCGAACTTCACGAGCACGCGAGCCATGCCTGGCTCGACCACGCGATTCAGACGCACCAGAGGGGTATGCCCCACGGCATCAAGAATGTTGTCATAAACCATCTGCTACCTCACCTTAGGTCTCAGCGGCGGGATGTTGCGGGCACTATCGTAGCGCAAGGAGGCGCGCCGTGTCTGTCTTATCGCCAGACACGGCATCGCACGCTGTCATCGGGTGTGCATACCTGGCGGTAGGCCAGTTTCCTCACAGCAGCCTACGCCTGATAGAACTTGTGCGCGTTGGTTGCCGACGCACCCCAGTCCTGGTCGTTGGGGCGCGGCATATGCCCGCCTCCCAGGATATGGATATGGAAGTGCTTGCCGCTCTGGCTGGCGTCTTCACCGGTGTTCACCAGGATCCGGAAGCCGTTCACCAGCCCCTCCTGCGCTGCGATGGTCTTGACCACGCTAAAGCAGTGACCCAGCGTTGCCGACGGCACATCGTCGGTGATGTCGCGGTAATGGTCTTTGGGAATGATGAGCACATGCGTGGGCATGAGCGGCTCCATATCGCGGAAGGCGATACACACGTCGTCCTCATAGACCTTGTTGGTAGGAATCTCTCCCGCACCAATCTTGCAGAAGATGCAGTTGGGGTCTGTCATGTTGGCTCCTCATCATGAGTGCTGTGCTGGCTTTGAGCACTCTATCACGACTGTATGTATCACTGGTTAACAAATAGCGTGGATATGAGCCCTCTAAAATGAAGCACTGACATTACACTAGCGCAGGGAGAACTGCAGCACTCCATCAACGGGAGCGCCATCGAGCGACAACTCTCCAAGTAGGCCGGCAGAGTCCGCATCATTCACTATATAGGGATGGATCACGGGACTCTCTATGGGCTCTTGAATATCGGGATGGCCCACAAGGCGCAGGTCATACGCCTCTCCTGCTGCCACCTTTACCCCACGAACGGAGAGCGGCACATCAACATCGCCCTCAACAAGCGACACGCCAAGCGTTTCCTGCCACAGCGTCTCATCAGTCGAGCGCTGCCGCAGCTCTACCGTCACCGATGAGAACAAGAAGCGTCTCGGATTGGGATTATCAAAACGAAGCACAAGCGTGTCGAGTGTCGCATCGTGATCAAATCTGATCTCTTGCCGCAACTCGTGACCTTCGCCCTCCACAAGGTTGGCAGAGAGTGACTGTGCGGTAGCCTCGAGGTTTGTGTATATAAGGGGGTTCGTCGTAGCCGTATAGGCATAGAGGATTATCGAGGCCTGGCACACGAGAAAGGCTACGCGCATCCACGGGAGAACGCGCTGGAGGCCGGGGTCGGACGGCCCGCGCTTTGCGACGTAGCTTTGAAACCGAGGGCACGCCAACACGAGAGCAATAATCATACACCCAGCAAACAGAGGAAGAAAAGCTTGTTTGTAAGTATCGAGAGAGAGCATCTCGATAAGCTCCTGCGGAGACGCATAGCGCGCCACATCGGCACTTGGTATCGAAACAACATGTGGCAAGAACAGGCGATTGACCATGACCGGCCCCTCGTTAAGCGTGACGCTACCCGAGCTGACAAATCCGAAGAAATGTGCGAACGAGCCAACCGTCTCGAGGGCCACAAGCACGGGCACAAAGTCCTTTCGAGCAAGCGCGCACGCAAGCACAAAGAAGGGCATATAGAGAATGGACCAGTAATTGTTGCCCGGAACAAAGACAACAAAAGTGCCAAAGATTACCAGACAGACGTACAGCAAAACCTGCCCTTGCTCGCGCTGGATTCCTTTGGCCGGTTCGCCGCCAAAAACAGGAGAGCAGCTCCCTTCCATCCCTTCGTAGAGATAGCAAAACACGATAGCCGCCAGCAAGACAAGAAGAAACACCGACACGCGTGTAAAGGTGACATAGAGGAGCTGACCGATGGCGTCACGCGACTGAGAGCCAAGAGAAAAGTGGTAGGCAGGGCTCTGGGCAAACAGCAGTTTTTCGACCACCAGCAAAAAAGCGGTCGACAGCCATTTGACCAACACGCGTACCACATTTTTATCTACCAGAAGAAGGAGGGGCAGCGAGATAAAGAGCGCGAACATTTTGAAAGGAGTCGCCACCAAGAAACAGAGCAAGAAGCCGAGTTGCCTGCCTTCTACAAGCAGAAGGATTCCTAAGAGCATGAATACGAGGCTCAGGATATCAATGCCACCCTCGATGAAAATAGCGGTATAGACAATAGGGCTGCTCATTAGGAGAAAGAACGCCAGTATCCGTGAGCTCTTATCTGCTCCAAATCGCCTCAGCAGCTTGTCATCCAGGAAGGCGACCGCAAGAAGGGCCAACACAAGCAGTGTTTTTGCCCAGAGATGACCCCAAGCGGATGTGAGGTAGTCGGCACCGCACAGCTTGCACGCCAATAGGGCCGGAGCATTCCAGAGAGCCCACAGGATATAGATGGGAAAGTTGTAGTTTGCGGCATAGGGGGTTCGCACCATATCGATACTGTAGTCGTAAAACTCAAGGGGGCTACGCCCATGGTACGTCCCCAGCAGTAAAACAATGGAGTTGTCGTACGTAGTAAGCAGGTCATGAAACATGAAGGTTGCATATCCCGCAAGCAAGACCACCGCTAATAATACCCAGACCGCAAGCGGAATACGCCAGGTTTTCATTCTTCTTCTCCCTCATGACACCGGAAGCACGAACTGACGCACCCCGTCTACAAAGCAAACCATCTTCAATTAGTGTAGCTGTTTTAGGAATCAATCTGCTTCTGTGCTGTAGCACTGCATGGCAGACAACGTTACGCATAGAACAGAAGTCGCGTTTTTACCGCACGTCATGCTCCTGCGCTCCCCCGCAGATGGTAAAACTCGCATCCTCTTGAGAGAAGTTGGGGTTGTAATAGGGGTCACCTGCGGAGAGCTCCGCCTGCCAGCGAGTTCGAAAGCGCACGAGCTCCGCATCAGACGCCGCGTCAGAGCGCGAGATGGCCCCCGCATGCGGCGGGCGCACCCGCTGCCACCCGCGCACCACCGGGAACCCCCGATAACTCAGCTCGGCAAACGGTGTCCATACCACCAGCAGTCCCTCGCGTCGGACGCGCAGACAAAGGTCAATGTCATACAGGCGCGCAGGGAAGGCCTCATCAAAGCCACCAAGCCTCTCCCAGACCTCACGGCACACCATCAGGCAGTCACCCGACACGGCAGAAAGATCCTGCGCATACGAGAGGCGCCCCATGTAGCCGCCCTGCGCCGCTGCCTGCCCCTGGCAGTAGTACCCCACAAGCGTCCCCACACCCAGCGCGACGCCCGCATGCCGAATGGTGCCGTTGGGATAGAGCAGCTTGGCTCCCACAATCCCCACATCCGAGCGCTGGGCAAACATCAGCAGTTCCTGAAGCCAATCGGGCGTGATGGCAGCCACATGCGGACTCAGCATCACCAAAAACGTGCCCGTAGCCTGCCGTGCCCCCTGGTTATAGCAGGCGGCAACCCCTGCTGTGGGCGCACCCGAGACCATCCGCACCGCGTCGTACGCACGGCAAAGCCGGGCAACGGGACTGTTGCCGTCAGCCGACACCCCATGGGGCACCACGAGGATCACCTCGATGCGCGTATACGTCGTCTTCTCAAACAGCGCCCGCAGACAGGTGCGCAGGTTCTTCAGTCCGCTCCCGTCTTGCGGGAGGCATATCACGATTGATACCAGCGGCTCGCTTGTCAGCGCATAGCGAACACGGTAGATGGCGGCCGTGGGCCGAAGGGGGCTTACCGTTCCCTTTAGCCCCATGCGTGCGAGATGCCCCTCAACTGCCCGCACCCCCGCAGCCAGAACATAGGGCTTGGCCTCAACCCCTCCAGCGACCGAATCCTCATGCGCACGCCAGAAGTACAGAATACGCGGGATATGTACAATGCGTTGCGCCGTTTCTGTCAGGCGAAGGATGAAATCGTGGTCTTGCGAGCCATCGCAGGCCGAATCAAAACGCCCAGCTTGCTCTAGCAGGCTACGCCTGAACACGCTGAAGTGACAGATGTAGTTGTTGCCTCTGAGGGTGTCAGGTGCATAGTCGGGCTTGTAATGCAAGACGGTCAAGTTTTGAAGCGTCTTTTGGAAGGTGGCCTCGTCGGTGTATACGAAGTCGGCCTCCGTCGTCTCGATGACGCGCATGATCTCAAAAAGCGCCGAGGGATGCAGCAGGTCATCGTGATCGAGGAGCCCTATATACGCACCTGTCGCCATGTCGAGACAGCCGTTGGAGTTGCCCGAGATGCCCTCGTTGCGCTCGAGGTGGCGGTAGCAGATGCGCTCGTCAAGCTGCGCGTAGGCACGACAGACATCCCCCACCGCTCGATGTTCCTCATCGCTACCGTCGGCCATGCACAGCTGCCAGTCTGCGTAGGTCTGGCTGCGCACCGACTCAATCATCTGCCTCAGGTACTCAAGAGGCGTGTTGTAGAGTGGCACCGCGATGCTGAAGGTGACGCCGTGCGCAAAGCGGTGGGCACGCTCTGCCGCGAGCGCCTCTGGCGTAGGCGTAAGCTGTGGCGCCACCGCACGAGCAGCCTGCAACTGGTTAAGCTTGAGTCGCACCCGATACCACGTTGCACGCAGCCCCGTCTGACGCAGGCTCTGCAAACCCTTGCGCAGCAGGTAACCCGCGTTCATCGGCTCACCCGCCCTTTCGTGCCACTCCGCTGACCAGCGCGACCCTTCCCGGCCCGCCTGCGCCGTTGCTGGGCCCACAGCATCTCGTCGCACTCGCGCACAAAGAAGCCCGCAATGAGGCAGAAGAGCAGCGAGTCGACAATCGAGTGAGTGCACAGAAGTGGCTCAAGCACGCCGTAGCCCATCATCGCGAGCACCGTGGCAGCCAGAAGGCAGAGTGCTCGCATCTTGCCGCCGCAACGGCGCACGCAGGTAACCTCCCGTGCCAGCAGGCACACCAGAAAGACAGCGCATATCGCGAAGCCCAAAAGCCCCTCGACAAGGAGCTTCTGGAGAAGCGTGTTGTGCATGTGATTCGTTTTGAACGGTACGTCAGGCATGAAGGGCGAGACGATGTTTGGGTTCACGATGTCCATGGCCCCCGCATCCTTCTGGCCAACCAGAAGAACGCGCGGATGCTCTTGCAGTGCGGGGATAAGCGCCTTCCAGATGGCGGTCCGCCCGCTCAAGCTCATCGTGTTGACGAGGGTGCCGCGGCGGTCAGCCGAGAGGGGCATCTGCCCCTGCGAGGCACTGACACCATCTGGCGCTGTGGCTTCCTGCGAGGCGCTGGCGCCATCCGGCGCTGTGGCCTCCTGTGAGCCGTCCTGTCCTGACGACGCCGTGGCCTCCCCCGAGGCGGCACCGCCCACCGCCGCCGACTCAGCCGCAGACGCTGGCTCCGCCTCCTGCGCAGCATTCGCAGCCTCGTATGCAGCTACCATCTCCTGCACAAAGCCCTGATGCGCCCGAGCAAGCAGCGCGTCGGCAACTGGCGTATAGCAAACAAACAGCACCAGAGGCAGCGCCGCCAAGCCACCCACCAGTGCCGCACGGCCCGGCCTTCCCGCCTTCGGCCACCAGCACTCTTTCCCAGCCAGGGCAGCCGCAGCAGTCAGCAGGAAGGCAAGCGCCAGGTACACCGAGCGACACCGCTGCACACTCACCGTCAGGTATGCCAGGGGCAGAAAAACGGCAGCCGCCAGCTTCCATGCACGATTCTCGCTCCTGAAGCACTGATACAGAAGCAACCCCACCTCACACAGATAGAAGGTGGGCGACACATTGCGGTGAAAACCATAAAACTTGATATAGGTGAGCGGAGGGAAGGTTTTGTCGGCCGCCAGAACGATCGACTCGAACCCTGCAACCGGCTCGAGCGTTGCCATCAGGCGCAACCCGACGAGCGCCCATACGACAAGCACGAAACCCAAACATGCTGTAACCAGCGTCATGAGCGCCCGCCGTGCGCGTCGGCCCAGGCACGCCCCGGCCGCAAACAAGCACGCAAAGCTCAGGATGGCCTCGCACAGACCACCCTCCTCCAGCGGGTTCTCCCCCACCAAAAGACGCGACACAAAGGTCCAGACCAGCCCCAATAACACGATGCGCACCTCGATGGGACGCCTGTGCGCGACAAGCCCAACCAGCACCAACAGCTCGCAACCAAGCAGAATGAGGCGTGGCATCGCCCACCACGCAAGTACTTCTTCGGCAAAGCATGCTCGACTCATCTGGTAGCCCAGCCCCAGAAGCGTCGCAGCGTACGCACAGGCTGTAAATACCTTTCGACCGGTACGCCTCCACGTATGAGCAGCGGTGCGTGCCTGCGACCTCTTAGCAGTCGGACGGGCAGCCGGAACGCCCACCGACTCGCTGTTGACCATCCCACCCAGGAGCGTGCGCACCAGAATGTAGAGGTCGAGAGCCACAGACCAGTGTTCGATGTACCAGAGGTCGCAGGCAATGCGCTTCGTGATGCTCGTATCGCCTCGAAGGCCTCTGACCTGCGCCCAGCCCGTCATACCGGGCCTCACACCGTGCTTGAGCATGTACCCCGGTATCGTTCGGCGATACTTCTCCACATAAAACGGCAGTTCGGGACGTGGCCCCACCAGGCTCATCGAGCCTGTAAGCACGTTGAAGAGCTGCGGCAGCTCGTCGAGGCTGTACTTACGGATGAACATGCCGAAGCGCGTGCGCCGGGGGTCGTCATCGCGCGTCCAGGCGGTAGACTCCTCGCCGCTCGAGCGCATGCTGCGAAACTTGAGCATGGTGAAGGTCTTGCGCCTATACCCCACGCGCTCCTGGCGAAAGAGAATCGGCCCGGGACCAGAGAGCCGTACCCCGAGGGCCAGAACGAGCAGCAACGGGCTCAACACCACAATGCCCACAGCACTTGCCACCACGTCAAACAGGCGCTTGCACAGCGCCCATCCCACGAAGTCCAGCCGCCCTTGTCGCGGAACCAGCAGACGCGTCGAGCCCACGACGTTGATGTCGTAGCGAACCTGGGGGATTCCCCCTACTGGCGCAACCAGACTGTAGGGAATGCCGTTGTACGCACACAGCGCAATGATGTCCTGTAGCCGCCCTTCCTCACCGGGCTCGAGTGCGACAATCACCTCGTCAGCCTCGGTATCGTGCAGCAGATCGTCAAGACCCTCATAGCCGCAGAGCAGTGGCTGCGGGAGACGCTCAGACGGCTTGCCCACAAACCCCCACACGCGATATCCCAAGCGCTCCTTGCTCCTGATGTCCTGCGCATACTGCCGGGCAGCCGCTCCCGTTCCCACGACCACCACATGCTTGATGTTGTAGCCATGTGCACGCAGCGATTCCATAAGGCGACGCATGCCAGTGTATTTGGCCACCAGAAGCACGTAGGCAAGCGCGGCGGCACCAGCAAAGAGCTCCGCATGAGGCGCAGCACCCACGACCCACAGCACGGGCCACGTCACAGCCGTAGATAAGGCCAGCGCCAAAAAGAGCAGCCACGCCTTCTGCCTGAGCCGATAGAAGCGATCGGTATTGTAAAAGCCCTGAAGAGCCAGGGAGAGCCACACGAGGACCGCAGGGAGCACCGTCTTTGCCGCAAGAACGACGGTGGTGGCGCGCAGGGGCACAAGGGCAAACGACCCTGCCGTCACGGCCATGTCGAGCAGCATGTTTGCCCCATTGAAGAACTGTTGGTTGCGCTTAATCACGAGCGGAAAGCCTCTAATCCTCTCCCTATAGTCTTCCAAAGAGTACGAGTAACCGAAACGCAAGGCGTTCGTTCTCTGCGATTATACGCGCGCGCTCGAAAAGCAGTCGTCTCCTCCTGGCCGTGCTCTCGCGGTAGTGCGCGAAGTCTGCCACAATCTGCCGATTGGCTGGCGTCATGCTCTGCCCATACACCGCCTCCAGTCGCTGGGCGCACCGCTCGCGGCTGTTTCTCATCGGTCCGCTCCAAAACGACCGAATCTTGCGGAGACGCTCGCGCCGAGCATCGCGCACCGCCCCGATGGCGTTATGGGCGTGCTGGCGATAGCTCAGGTGAGAGCGAGCATCAAAGATGACGCGTCCCGTACAGGCCACAATCTGATACGCCATCCAATCGTGCAGCTCAAGGCCATGCACGGCCGGGTCATAGCGCACGAGCATCTCGCGCGCCGCCCGGTTGAACACGTAGGTGCAACCTGGTGCGAGGTTTCGCACGAGGGCGTGAAGGCAGTCGGGCGGAGTGGGTACAACCATCCGATCCGCAAGAGGCCGCAGATGCTCGTCAACCACACGCACGTCGCAGCAGTACAGCGCAGGCAGGCTCTCGTCACACGACTCGAGCGCATGAACAGCACAGGCAAGCTTGTCCGCATCCCATACGTCATCCTGGTCGCAAAAGGCGTAGAGGTCAGCATCAGGACTTTCGCGCAGCAGCTGCCAGAAGCTCCGCGCAGCGCCCACGTTGTGCCCGGCACGCCAGTGCAGAGCACCCTGCTGCTGATAGGCTTCCAGAATCTGGGGAGTCGTGTCGGTCGACCCGTCATCGCGCACCACGACCTCGGTCGGCGGCAGCGTCTGTGCACGTAGACTGTCGAGCTGCTCGGCAAGATACGCCGCGCCGTTGTACGTGGAGAGCAAAGCGACGAGCCTCATGAGCGCGCCTCCGCGCGGGCCTGTGCGCGCCCCCTCCTGTTGCCCGCCAACCGCGCGGCGCAGTGCGCGGCAAAGGCCGCAAGCGACCCCACTCGTAGCGCGCGCAGCAAACCGACGCTCACCGCACGCACCATTCGCACGCCCTCGCGATTGGTGTGCGCATCTGCCAACCGGTCGCGATAACGCTCCATCACGTAGCCAATGGCCTTGTTGCGCCGATAGTCCTGTCCAAGCGTCAGACGGTGCGAGTGCCACACGCACGCATCGGCGGCATAGGCGAGCGCAAAGCCCGCCTTCAGGAGCTTGGCCGCCATCAGCATGTCTTCGTTGGTGGTAAGCGGCGCATCGAAGCCACCCACCGCTTCGTAGGCACTCCTGCGATACACGGCGCAGACGTCCGAGAAGAAGTAGGCCTTTACTCCCAAGCGGTCGATGTCAGCCGCATTCCAGACCCTGCCCTGCGCGGGATAGTTGAACTCCCGTATGAGACGCTCGTAGGCAGGCGCATCGGCGCGCGCAACCTGCCGGCCAAAGGCTGCCGCTACCTGGGGGTCATCCAGAGGCGCCACGAGCTTCTCCAAAAGGCGCTCGTCTGTGGGCAGCACGTCCTGCGTGAGAAAGACCACCGCGTCCGCATCGGTCTGACGCAAGGCAGCATCACGCGTGCCGCCATGATCAAACTGCTCGTGCGGTATCTGACGTACGCACACGTTTGGCGCAAAGCGCTGCGCAACCGTCACGGTATCGTCAGTCGAACCGGAGTCCACCACAACGATCTCTGCCGCAAGCGTCTGCGCACGCAGGCTCTCAAGCAACGGCTCGAGAAAGGCCCCCGCATTGTAGGTGGGAATGATAACAGCGATCCTCACCGCGCACTCTCCTGCCTCATTTCGCTTCCGATCCGGCTAGCTCGTCGTAGGTCAGGCGATAGATGGCGTACCCATCCTGCCCATCCACCAGCGCGCAGGTAATCCCAAAGTGCCCGAGCAGCTCGGTGTAGTCCTTGGTTGACAGCACATAGCGCACGGACAGGGCTTTCAGATCCTGAGGATTGAGGTGCATCACCAGGTGATCAGGGGACGCCAGCTCAACCGACGTAGGTTCATCGGTGAGCACCGCACTTTCGTTGGCGTAGCGGTTGGTGATCTCCTCATAGGTGCCCTCGGGATCGAGCACGGCCCACTTCTGCACGTCGGGATAGAAGTTGGTTGCGTTAACCACCTGCGCACCGTTTGCCATGACGTAGTTTGAGAAGAAGAAGGCTGTATCGGTGCACAGCCAGCGGCTCTCGGGCTCGGCCGCAGCCAGCTCTTGTATGTGCGCACTAAGCGGATGGTTGGTCAGCGCGCCTATCCCTCGCTCCACCGGATTGACGGTTGCTCCCGCAAAGACCATCGCCAGAGCGATGCAGGCCGCCGTCAGGCGCTCCTGGCGGAACAGCGTGAGCGTCAAGACCGCAACGATACCCAGCAGCGCGCAAACACCCGCCATCTTGCCCAAGGGAATGCCGTGGATGACCGTCTGGGCAAAATACTCCCTTGTGGAGTCGGAAACCAAGTACCACGAAAGCACGCCATACCCCAGGGGGTACGCTATCCGCTCGCCTTTGGTCAGCAGGTCGGGATGCGAAAACACGGCCGAGAGACCCCAGACCGTAAAGAGCACTGCCGCCCAGGCATACACCTCGTGCATGCGGTTGCAGTACCGCAGCAGTGTGACCTGCGCGACCACGGGCGGTATCCCGACCACCATAAAGAGGCCCTGCAGCACAACCAGCACCCACAAGACGATGCCCACAAGAGCATTGGCATCCTCGCGCCGCCTGAGTCCCCAGAGCAGACGCGGCATCAGCACCGCCACAAAAGGCGCCACATGAAGGGCGGTTGCCGACTCGCAGCTGTTGAGCCCCGACACCGTGTTGTCTTTGTACGGCAAGAAGATGCTGCTCAGGTCACAGAAGAGGTCGGAGACCGACCGCGTGCCGCCCGTCTCAAAGCGGGTGCCGGGATACACCGTACCCGCAACGAGCGCGAGGTCGGCACGCGCGGTCCACAAGGCCCAGCCTACGAGCGCCGCGGCAACCACCAGCGCCAGCACAAACGTCATCCAGACCTCACGCGCAAGTTGCACCCGCTCGCGATCGCGCACAAGGCACGCCACCAACAGGGCTACCACCACATAGCTGCAAGGCACTTGGAACGAGGGGAAGATTGAAAGCACAAATCCCACAATCGTTAAGGAAGCAACGACCGCACACGCCAGCCGCCATGCGCGGCTGCCCGTGGTAAAGAACGCGTAGCCTAGGCAGAAGAGCGCCATCGCATAGAGGATGACGATGGGCATGTGTGGCAAGAACCACCATTGGATGGTTGGGGACAGCGCCACCATCAGGGCTCCCAGAAGCGACTCCAGCCGCCTTCCCTGCGTGAGAATCAGGCACATCTCGAGTGCCGTCATATAGAGCAGGATGGCCTGGCCACACCAATACCAGCTCAGACCGTACGCATTGCCCAAGAGCAGGTATCCCCACAAAAGAGGCTTGCCCAGCGCCGCCACGTCCCAAACCGGGCTGTAGTAGTCGAGCATCATGTTGGTGGGCGACAGCCCCATCTGCGTGCCATAGAGTGCATGCCCGTGGTAGGCCTGCGAGAAGAACGTGGGTGTGGCAACGCCAAACTCGTCCGACCGAATCCAGCGGGGCTCGCCAAAGAGCGTGGCATCCCCCTCAAAGAGCATGGTGGGAAGCACCTCGTCGTAGATGCCAATCGATGAGCCGTGGAGCTGCAGCGCCACACAGAGGGCAAAGACCACCAGGGCAAGCAGCCAGCGGTAGGCAAAGCTGCAATCAATAATCTTGCGGGCAAGATGAGGGGCTCGAGAGGCCACCACGAGCGCCACACTCGCCAACAGGGCTGCTGGCACCATCAGGACTGCGTTGGGAAGAAAGCACACGATTGTTGCAGTCACAGCCCAGAGCAGGGCCAGGATGACGAGCGTCTCTCCCGTCGACGCAGGAACCGGTTGCTCTGCCGCCGTCCGCGGTGCCGCATGCTTTGCACTCTTCACACTCATCAGATTGCTTCGCCTCCCCCCGTCAGTCTTTGCGCACGTCTACCACCCGCGCATCGGCGTGGGCGGGAATATGGAGCACCTCAAGATGCTCTGATTCCAGCGAGAAGTTGGGGTTGAGGTAGGGGTCCCCCTTCGCAAGCTCGGTGTCCCACCGGCGCCAGAAGCGCTCGACCTCCGATTGAAAGCGACGCTTCTTCTCGGGCGTATCCTCGGCACCACGACTCTTCGACTCGTAGTGATACAGCTCGGCGAAGGGGGTCCATACGATGAGGTAGCCCGCCTCGCGCACGCGCATACAGAAGTCGATGTCGTTGAAGGCCACCGCAAAGTCCTCATCGAGGCCGCCCAGCTCGTCCCATACGTCGCGGCGCACCATCATGCAGGCTGCCGTGACCGCCGTCAGGTCCTGCGCGTATATCAGGCGCCCCATGTAACCCAGGCCCTTGCGATCTTCGTGGCGATAAAGGTGGCCCGCAAGCGTGAGCATGCCCAGACCCACGCCCGCATGCTGAATTGTGTCGTCGGGGTAGTAGAGCTTGGCCCCCACGGCACCAACATCCTTGCGTTGGGCATACATCAGCATCTCCTGCAACCAGTCAGGCGAGATGACCTCGATGTCGTTGTTGAGCAGCAGCAGATATTCCCCTGTACAAGCCTGCGCCCCAAAGTTGTTGATAGCGGAGTAGTTGAAGGCACCCGGCCACGTAACCACGCGCACGTTGTCATGCTGGGCGCACAGTTCGTCGTAGTAGGCAAAGGTCGCGGGATCTAAGCTGTTGTTCTCAACGATCACGACCTCGTAGTGCGGGTAGGTCGTCTTGGCAAAGAGGGAGTCCAAGCAGCACGTCAGGTCGTCAAGATGGTCGCAGTTGGGGATGAGGATCGAGATGGTTGGCGCACCTTCGATGGCATACGACACGCGGTAGATGGCTTTGTCGGGCTCAATCTGGCTCACCGTGCCGACAAGCCCCACGCGCTCAAGATGGCGCTCGATTGCGCGCTTTCCCGCCTCAAAGACATAGGGCTTGATGGTCGTACGCTGGGCAGTCGACTTTCTATGCGCCCGCCAATGATAGAGGACCATCGGGATGTGGGCGATACGCTGCGCCTTTTCGGTCAGGCGCAAAATCATGTCGTGGTCCTGGGAGCCGTCGCAGGACGGGTCAAAGGGCCCCACCTCGTCGAGCAGCGTCTTTGAGAAGACGGTCAGGTGGCAGATGTAGTTGTTGGCCCGAAGGTTATCCGGCGCGAAGTCGGGTTTGAAGTGCGTGTGGTGCGGCCTGTTTGGCGCATGGTGAAAGGCGTCCTCATCGGTATAGATGAAGTCCGCCCCCGTATCGCAGATGGCGCGCATCACCTCGTGGAGCGCCGCGGGATGCAAGAGGTCGTCGTGATCAAAAAGAGCGAGGTAGTCGCCCGTTGCCATCGCAAGGCAGGCATTGGTGTTGCCCGAGATGCCAAGGTTCTGCTCAAGCCGCTGGTAGAGAATGCGCTCGTCGCGCGCAGCGTACTCCCGGCAGACGCGCTCGACCTCTTCGTGGGCGCCATCGCTCCCGTCCGCAAGGCACAGCTGCCAGTTGGCGTAGGTCTGGTCGAGCACCGATTGCAGCATCTGCTCCAGGAACCGCTTGGGGGTGTTGTAGAGGGGCACGATAATGCTAAACGTTATCTTTTGGGGGAACTGATGGCTGCGCTGCTCCTCAAGCTCCTTCTGGGTGAAGAGAGGTGGCCGTGGCTTGCGCAGCTCGCGATAGATTTTGGCGTTCAGGCGCGCCTTGTGCGCCTTGTGCCGCACCCGGCGCCATGTCACACGCGGTCCCTCATGCACGAGGCTGTCGAAGCCCTTGCGTATGAGACGACCCTTTCCCTTAAACCGGAAGTACATGGCACCACCTCCCCGTTACCTCACGTACGTTCATCCGATGCGTTTCCCGTATACCATTATCTCGCTTTGATACTTTGATGTGCCGCGAATGAGGGGCGCGTTTCCTAGTCCATACCCACGGTCTAGGAGACACGCCCCTCGTTGTCTCTACCTCTGGCTACGCTTGTGAGCGCGCTCGGCTACGAAAGATCAGCCACCTGCGCCTTGAGCTGCTCAAGACGCTGCTCAAGCTCAGCCTGCTGCGCACGCTTCTTCTCGATAACCTCCGGAGCCGCCTTGGCCACAAAGCCGGGGTTGTTGAGCGTACGACTCACGCCCGCAAGCTCCTTCTCGGCCTTGGCAATCTCCTTCTCGAGGCGCTTGCCCTCGGCGGCAAGGTCAACCAGGCCACCCACGACCACAAACACCTCGAGGCCACCGTCAACGGCACTCACGGCACCAGCGGGCTTGTCCTGCTGCGCGCCAAGCGCCAGCTGGTCAACGCGGCCCACGTTGCGGATGAAGTCGCGCTGGCTCTCGAGCACAGCGGCGTCCTCGGCACTGGAGCGCACGGCCACGTCAAGCTCGGTGCGCGGCGACAGACGGTAGCGCGCGCGGGTGGCACGCACGATGGAGACCACGCGACGGGCCAGCTCGAAGTCGTGCTCAGCCTGCTCGTTGACAAAGGCTGCCAGCTCCTCGGGCTTGGGCCACGCGGAGACCATGAGGAACTGCTGGTCGTGCGCATCGAGGCCGCTCGCGGGCAGGGCATCCCACACGCTCTCGGTGACAAACGGCATGACCGGGTGCAGCAGGCGCATGCTCACGTCGAGCACGTGCACCAAGGTGCGCTGCACCTGCAGGCGCTCCTCGGCGGAGCCGTCAAGCAGACGGCCCTTGCACAGCTCGATGTACCAGTCGCAGACCTCGTTCCAGAAGAAGGCCTGGATGTCACGGGCGTAGTC
>ODAI012942160.1_pt1 | contig 21199 bp, 21 predicted proteins | sample 1539321 | NCBI WGS metagenome assembly ODAI01 (sample SAMN02144231, study PRJEB22623) | gut metagenome | biome: sheep rumen | host: Ovis aries | place: New Zealand | reverse complement strand
ACTTCCAGCAGGTTAAAGTCGCGGTCGCTGCAGTGCACGGTTATGTTCAAAGCATTGTCATCAGAGTCGTGGGTAAAAGTTTTCTTAAAGTCTTCTACAGTACCAGTGTACTTAATTGTCTTAAGGGCGGGACTGTTAGCAAAAGTCATTGTGCTGAGCTTTTTGACACCCTTGGGTAAAACAATTTCTTTTATGCCGGAATCCGCAGTAAACTCAGTTCCAATTTCCACAACGGAATCGGGGACCACAAGAGAAGTAATGTTTTTGCAGCCCTTGAAGGTTTTATTTCCAATCAGCTTTAGTTTTGCAGGAAGGGTAATTGTGGTACGGCTCGTGCAGTCAGCAAAGGCTTCGTCCCGGAGTTCAAGTAATTCGGGGGGCAGGCGGGGAGCAGAAAGTTTTTCGCAGCCACTAAAAGCCCTGTTGCGGATTACTGTCACACTGTCCGGAATAAAAATTTTTTCAATTCCACTTTTGCTGAACATCGAAGAATAAATTGCAGGAATGTCCTGTGGGAGCTTAACATTCTTAAGGGAAGTGCAGCCAAGAAAAAGGGAACCGTAAGACTGGTCAGCCCAGCTTTCTAAAGCAGTCGGATAATTCATTCCTTCAGGAAGGGTAATGTTGTCAAGACTTGTGCAGCCGGCAAAAAAACTTCCTGAAAGAGCTTTTGTCCCTTTTGGAAAAGTAAAAGTCTTAAGGCTGGTACAGTCTTTAAAAATGCTTCCTCTGCCTGGATAAAAAACGTTTTCCCTGTATTCAACGGATTCCAGATTTTTCATGCCGGCAAATGCCAGGGTTGGATTATCCAACTCGGGAATGTTTGTCACTTTTTTGATTGTCCTGTTTGCGGCAAAAGCATTCTGCTCGACTTTTACCACGGAATCAGGAATGCGGAAAGTTTCAACCCTGCAGTTGGGAAGTGCATAAATAATAGTACGCATCTCCTTATCCATCAAAACGCCGTCCTGAATTTTGTAGTTGCAGTCATCGGGAAGATTTATGTTCTCAAGATTAGGGCACCTGTTAAAACATCCGCTCTTGAATTTAATCTTTGGACTAAGGATTGTAATTTCCTTAAGATTTGTGCAGCCTGTAAAAGTGCCTCCCAGAGTTTCAAATTTTTCTCCAAGTGTAACACGTTCAAGACTCTCGCAGCCAGAAAAAGATTCACCATCTATGGAGACAATATTCGGAAGATTCAATTCCTTAAGATCTTTAAGGCTCTTAAAGCCCTTTTCGTATATAAACTGAAGGGAAGGCGGAAAATCAAATTTTTCAATAGGACCAGACCAGTGAAAAGTCATCCATTCAATTTTTTCAAGCTGTGAACCTTCGGGAACTTCTATTTCCCGCAAATTAGGACAGCGCTCATACTGGTACATTTCCATGACTCTTTGAGTCTTGGGAATTCTCACTTTCTTTAAATATCTGACGTTTTCAAAAAAATATGAAAAATCATCAGGTAAAATAATTTCTTCAATGCGTGAATAGACCTGTTCCAGCCTCATTCCGTTTCCGGGTTTTATATTTGTCAAATCCAGAATTACAGAACGGCCGATAATGTATTCTTGAAAAGCCTCTAAAAGTTTTTTACCATCAAGCCTGTCATCAGTTATGACAATTCTGAGAGGTCCTTTTAAGCTGTCAAATAAATTTTCCCGCTTAGCGGAAGCTTCTTTTGCAGTACAAAGATAATGCAGGTCTTTAACACTGGTCTTATAAACTTCCTCTTCTGCAAAAAGAGGGAATGCTGCTGAAATGCAAAAACAAAGGGCAAGAATGAAAGCAATTTTATTTTTCATAAAGGAAATTATAGCACAATGTCAATGGCCTGTCACCACAAATGCCCTAAAAACAGGGCTTCAGCATGAAACAAAATGCAAAGAGTTCAAAATGAGTCAGCGGGTCCCAGCTACGGAGAAAATCAAGGAATCCTCCCTGAAGGGTCCCTCCTTGCTTTTTTCCTGCGTCCCACTGCTTCATTTTGAACGCTAATAGCAGAACTGATGCTGAGGCCCTGCCCTAAAATTTTACGCAAAACCACAATCACACATTTCAATTCATCAGATACCAGGAACTCCGACATAATATAATAGAAGATTTTTGAATATGGAGGTTTTATGATGGAACTTAGCGCAACTGAAAAAGCCGCCGTTGAAGGCATTCTTTTGGGAGATGTCGGGATTGCAGGGGCAGAAGCCATTGTACGGGCATTGAAAATGAGAGGTCTGCTCGTGGGAGCCGTTCTACCCAAATCACCGGGGGCTGAAAAGACCGGACATTTTCTGGACAGATTCTGGGATTGGAGACACTCGCCGTATGTCCGAGAAAAACTTGCAGTCGGACAAAGCATCCACAAGCGTTACGTTGAAATTATGAAAGCAAGATGCCGCCTTTATTGGAGACACATTTCCGACATACCCGTTGGAGAAATCACCGTCAAAGACATACGGGCACATCTTTGCCGCCTAGCCACTTTGCCGCAGCTGGTGATTACAAGCAAAAAGGATGCCGATGGAAAAAGGATTTACGAACGACGCATGCTCAAGGCTGAAACTGTAAATCAGATTGTGAGGGCCGCAACCTGTGCCCTGCGGTGGGCCTACAACAACGGACTCACCTCGAACGACTGCTTCAGCGGAATCCGGTACTGCCACGTTACCCCGGAAAAAAGGCATGTGATGACGATGAGCCAGGCCGCAAAACTATTTTCAATTCCGTGGGATGATGACGAATCAAAACTCGCAAACCTTACCTCAGCCTGCACGGGGATGCGCATGGGAGAAGTTCAGGCACTCCATCTTTCAGACCTTGGAGACGACCGAATTTTCGTAAGACACAGCTGGGCCAGACTCGACGGACTGAAATGTCCGAAAAACGGCAGCTGCAGGGAAATTATGACTCCGAAACCGCTTATTTCAATGCTCAGACGCAAAGCAGAAAAAAATCCCTGGTTCAACGAGTGCGATCCTTACATTTTCTGGAGCCCGAGCAAAAACAAACCGGGCGGAGGACAGAAATGGAACAAATCCCTCAAAAAGTCGATTCTCAAGGCAGGACTGGATGACTGCGGCACCGTGACATTCCACTGCTGGAGACATTTTTTCACCACGAATATGGCGGACAATATTGACGAACGCAAACTTCAGCTTGAGACGGGACACAAATCTCTGGATATGCTTGAACACTATGCCGCCCATCGAAGCGAAGAGGCAATGGAAGAATTGGGGCTCGTATCCAACAAACTTTTCGGAAGACTTGTCATCCCCGGACTTTCTCCATTCTCCAAAAACGGTTGAATTTTTTCTATATAACGTGTATTCTATTCGGAATGTATCTGCTGAGTTTCAGATGGAACCGCGGGCATAAAAAAGGACTGTAGTTATGGAAATTTCAAAGTACGAATTGGATGAGTGCAGCTCATACGTGAACCGTTGCCGTGAAGAAGTGGCAAAAAGACTTATTGGACAGAAAGAGATTGTTGACGGAATCCTCACCGCTCTGATTGCAGGAGGACACATTCTTTTGGAGGGCGTTCCCGGATTGGCAAAAACCCTGGCCGTACGCACTTTCGCAGAGGTTTCAGGCCTCGAATACCGCAGAATCCAGTTCACCCCTGACCTTCTTCCCGCAGATGTCACAGGAACTTTAATCTATCAGCAGGCAATGGGTAAATTCGCCGTAAGACGCGGCCCCGTATTTTCAAATGTGGTGCTTGCCGACGAAATCAACCGTGCCCCCGCAAAAGTCCAGTCAGCTCTTCTTGAAGCAATGGCCGAACATCAGGTAACAATCGGAGAAACCAGCTACCATCTTCCCGAACCTTTTTTCGTGCTTGCCACACAGAACCCCATCGAACAGGAAGGCACATACAATCTCCCTGAGGCAGAACTTGACCGTTTCCTGATGAAGCTTGTGGTCAGCTATCCCACGCCCGAAGAAGAAATGCAGATTGTAAAGTCAAACGGCGAAGCACCGAATCTTCCCGTAATGCAGGTGTTCTCGCCAATGGCCCTTGAAAAATGCAAAACCGCAGTCCAGGCCATCACCGCAGACGACAAAATCATCAGTTACATTGTATCCATAATCAGCGTGACCAGACCGGATCCCTCCCGCAACGAACGCAGGGCTTCCGCATCTCAAAGAAAAAACGACATTCTTCACTACATTTCATTCGGTGCATCCCCGCGTGCAGGAATTGCATTGCTCCAGTGCTCAAAAGTGGCCGCTCTTTTCCAGGGAAGGAGTTTTGTGCTGCCCGAAGATGTTCAGTCCGTTGCAAAACAGGTTCTCAGGCATCGTCTTGTGCTCAACTACGAGGCTTCCGCAGATTCAGTCACCGCAGACGACCTTATTTCCAAAATCATTGAGCTTATGCCTCTTCCCTGAAAACCGGAGATGCTTGAAATGGACAAAGCGACCCTTGCAAAAAAAGCGTCTCTACTCCACCTGAATTCCGTTGCCCTTGCCGAAGGAATGAGAAGCGGTTCTTTCCGTTCCCTGTACAAAGGACGCGGCATCGAATTCAGCGGTGTACGTGAATATCTGGACGGAGACGACATCCGTGCAATAGACTGGAACGTTACCGCAAGAATGGGAAAACCATTCGTGAAGCAGTATGAGGAAGAGCGTGATTTGAATGTGATGCTGATTGTCGATGTGTCCCGTTCAATGCGCTCAGGCTCAGGAAGACAGTCACGACTTGATATGGCGCTGGAATGTGCATCACTTGTAACGCTTGCATCTTTCCACAATTCATCCCCGGTCGGTGCAGTCATTTTCGACGGCGAGATTCAGTTCAACTGTCCCCCTGCCCCCGGCCACGATCAGGTGATGCTCCTTCTTTCGGAATTTTCCACAATCGGCAAACACAGCAAAAACGGTTCGGCTCTCGACAATGCGCTTTTGGGGGCACGCAAACTTTTGAAAAAACGCACACTCGTAATGATTTTTTCCGACTTCCGCACATCCGAATGGGGGGAATCCTTCGGCAATCTGTGTCAAAAACACGACGTGATTGCAGTCCGCATTACCGATGCCCTTGACGAAATTCTGCCGTCTGTAGGTGCAGTTCCGTTCACAGACCCTGAAAGCGGATTCCGTCTTGTGCTTCCGACTTCCTCTCCGAAATTCCGAAGAGCCTGGCGGGAAGAACACGATACTCAGATGGATTTGTGGCGGCACGAATGTATCAGGCAGGGCGGCATACCACTTGTCTTGAACACAAAGACAGACCCGCTCAAAGAACTCACACGTTTTTTTGAAGCCAGAGAAAGGTGAGCGTAATGAAGGGAAAGTTTTTTTCGGCCGCGTTGGTTTTCACAGCACTACAGTTTTCTTCTATTATAAATCCCATTTCCGCATCCGCACAGGGAAAAGCCTCTGATGATTTTGTTCAGCAGGTCGTGATTCCCCCTGAAGTTTACGTTGGAGACAAAGCCCAGCTTCAATACACTTTCAACAGCCCAATAGATTTTTTCGCACAGGCTGATCCTTCGCATCTTTCAGGAGACACACTCTACATCAATCCGGCGGAACAGGCATTCCGAGCCGAGAACGGAGAATTCGACGTAAGCAAGGTTTCCCTCCACCGCAACGGAATGACTTACACTCTCGTTGTGGATTTCACCGCGTGGACTCCGGGCTCCATAGATTTTCCCCCGTTTGATTTGAACGCATACTGCCGCATGACAACGGAAGGAAGTTCTGTGGAAAACCTTGTTTCATTCGAAGTTGATTTGGAGCCTCTCACCGTTCCCTCTCTTTCCGAAAGAATGAATTCCGTGGGTCTCCGTCCACCTGCATCTCCACTGCTCATTCCCGGCACCAACTACATCGTGTGGACCCTCATTGTGACCGGAGTAATCATCCTTTTCCTTCTGGGACTGATTCTTGTGAAATTCCCGGTCATTCGGGAAGCCGTTTACTCAATCAGAGAAAAAATGGGACTTCTGCGGAATTCACGGGTTGCAAAAAGACATTTGAAAAAACTGCTTTTGCGAAAATCATCAGACATGGAATTCGCACGCTCCTGGCAGCAGATTATGAGGTCTTATCTTTCCGCTAGATTCGGAACTTCCTTTTCCTCCGTCACCACACGCAACCTGGCCATGGTAATCAACCGCGCCACCGGCAATATGATGTCGGAAGAACAGGAAGGCTCGCTTATGGATTTGGTCTCCCTTTTCATCCGCACTGACTACATACTTTTTGCAAAAGACTCCATCGAATCTCAGCAGCTCCCGAGAGAAGACCACGAAGCCGCGTTTACCGAAGGCGAAAGAAACGACATCGTAGAGATTTCCAAATCCTGCATTGACGGAATGGAATCCTCTGAAAAAAATCAGGAGGCTTTGCTGTGATAGAATTCGAAAACATTGCAGCCTTTTTTCTTCTGCTGCTCATTCCGGTATTTTATTTTCTACGCTACGCAGGCATTTTCCGTCCTATTATGATTCCGCTCACACTCGGCAACTGGAAGGGACACTATTTCCAATGGCCAAATCATTTTCGGAAGGCAGTCTCGGCACTGGCATCGATTCTTGCGGTCGCAGGTTTCACAGCCCTTGTAACAGCCTATGCAAATCCCGTGGTGCACAAACAGGAAAAAGTTTATTCCTCAAGAGGAGCGGACATCCTTTTTGTATTGGACACAAGTCCTTCAATGGCGGCTCAGGATATGTCAGGCCTCAGAAGAATTGATGCAGCAATACAAGTGATTCACACTTTGGAGTCAACGGAAGGCGGAGATTCAATCGGCCTTATCGAAATGGCAAAAGAGGCTGCGGTTGTAGTTCCACCCACAATGGACAGAAATCTTTTTTTCAACAAACTCGATTCTATTGTCCTTGGTGAACTTGGAGACGGAACCGCAATCGGCAACGGACTCACCTGTGCGATAATGCATCTTGAAAGCTCAAAGTCGCCGCGCAAAAGCATTGTGCTGATTACAGACGGAGAACAGAATTCCGGAACAATCCACCCGGACACAGCCTGCCGTCTCGCAAAAGAAAAAAACATCATGCTTTACATCGTCGGTATCGGAACCACAGGCTCTGCCCTGCTTGAATACGTGGATCCCATAACCGGGCAGGTTTATTCCGACATTTTCAATTCAAGTTACGATGCAACACTTCTTGCAAAACTCGCCGCCGAAGCAGACGGAAAATTCTACGAGGCAGACAACGTCAATTCCCTTGCACAGACTCTTGATGCAGTGGAACGCAGTGAAAGCATCGTGCAGACATATCACATTAAAAATACAGACAAGGAATACTACCCTCTTTTCACTATGCTTGGCTCGATTTTTCTTTTGCTTGCCGTATTCCTTCGCAGATTCGTGCTGCAGGAGGTGTTATGAATCTTACAGTTGAACGGCCCATGGCTTTGTATGCACTGGCACTCATAATCCCCTATCTGTGGTATATGTTCCACCGCTTTTCACGCATTGCCGCAAACCTCGGAAGGCAAAGGGCCCTTATAAAAGACAGTTCAATCCTTTCCCGTCACAAAACGGCATTTGTCCTGCGCACTCTTTTGAGAGCGATAGCATGGTCCATGATAGTCATAGCATTCGCAGGAGTTTCATGGGGCACGCAATTCGTTCCTGTTCAGAAAAACGGACGGGCTGTAAGTCTGGTGTTTGACATCTCGCACAGCATGGAGGCCGCGGACGCTCCCGGTGGAATGACACGACTTGAATCTGCGGCACGCTATGCGGATATGCTTCTTGAAAAAATGCCCTATGTATCAGTTTCCGTTGTCATCGCAAAAGGCGACGGTGCAGTTGCAGTCCCCATCACGGAAGATGTCGAGGCTGTGCGCACGGTGTTGACATCCCTCTCCCCGCGCCTTATGACGGCACAGGGAAGCAGTCTTGGCAAAGGAATCGAAAAGGCTCTCACGACTTTCCCATCCCACACTTCACAAGCGGCAAACATCTGGCTTTTTACAGACGGAGAAGAAACCGACTCTTCTTTGGTATCATCGCTCACACAGGCCATGAGATTCGGAGTCCCCGTTTCAATCATAGGATTCGGATCCGAGCGAGAAACCACAATCACTGCTGGAGACGGAATAACTCAAGTGAAAACCGCACTCCGTTCCCAGGAAATATTAAAGGCAATCGAGACGGCCAAAACAAAGGGCATTCAGACCCAGTCAAATCTCACAAGCGAAATCCGCTACATCGATGCCTCCGAAGTGGGATCGGCAAATACCCTGCTTTCTTCAATCAACGGAATCCGCACAGGCACAGCAGATTCGGGAGACCAGTCGGTGATTTACGAAATCCACCCCATCGACAGGCACGCGGCATTTCTTCTTCTTGCCATCGCCTGCATTGCGGCATCTTTCGTTTTCGGCGAGCTCACAATCACCAAACCCAAGTCGATTATAAAAAAAGCGTCTTTGTCGGCACTTGTTGCATCAACAGTAATCTTCACAGGATGTCCCGCAGAAAAAATTCGCGACGGAGCAAAAATCCTCGAAGGCCGGCTTGAATGGAACCAAAAGAATTATCAAAACGCCGTGGCCCATTTCATGCAGGTGGAGGAATCAGCGGAAGCCCGTGGTGACGAACAGATGAAGCAATATGCCGTTTACGGACTTGCAACCACTTATCTTATGCAAAACGAAAACGAGGCGGCAAAGGAAAGATTCGATTCAATCTCAAGTCAATCGGAGGACTCCATAAGATTTGCAGTGCTTTACAACAACGGCATACTTTACCACCGCAACGGAGACTATCTTTCGGCGGCAAACTGCTTCAAGGAAGCGCTTATGATAGACAGCACGAACCTGAACGCAAAAATAAATCTTGAGCTTTCGCAAAAAGAAGCGGAGGCACATTCGAAGACACAGGAACAACAGCTGACCCCCATATCCGAAAATACAGAAGAGCATTCGTCGCTTGAAAACGCGCTCTATTCCACAATCAGGGAGAACGAACAAAAGCAATGGAAAAATCAACAGCAGGAATCAGAAAGTTCGGCGTTGGACTACTAGCCGCGCTGCTATTGGAGCTTTTCGCACCGGCCCCGGTACAAAAGGCAAGTGCAGTCTCCTGGGCATATCTTCAGACTCTCAAATTCCGTAAGGCGGACAAATATTTTTTCACGAATATGGACTGTTCATTCAGCGTAAATATTGAAACCGTTTCACCGGACAAAGTGGCAGTCTCCGTAAACGATGTGCCGGAACACGTAAGCTTTGTGTCCATGAAAAAGGAAACCTACATTCCTTCCGCAACAGCTTCCAGCGACCAATACGGAACCACAATCATACTGGCGTTCAGATTCGACAAACCCGGCTCTTATCAAATCCGCGCCCTTGACCTTCGTGTGGATCAGACTTACAGCCGCATCGCGTTCGAACCTGTCTATGTGTACGAAAATCCACGCAGCGTAAAACCTCAGGCCTCAATCTCATTTTCAGATCCGGCATACAGCACAAGTTCAAAGAAAATCACTGTGCAGGCAGGAAAGCATCTTGAATTCACTCTTTCCGTAAAATACGCAATACAAATTGAATCTTTCGCCTGGTCAATTCCCCAGGACTCTCTTTTCACAGAAGTGAAGCGCTACGAAATCACACAAAGCGAAAATGCAGGGAATGACTTTTCTCCCGATGCGGTTCCCGTTGCCACATTCGACTGGCAGCCACTCAAAGAAGGTGATTACGAGTTTCCCAGCTTCGACATTATTGCAACGTCTTTCGGAGGCATAAAACACAATGTTTCTGTTCCCGAATACAAAGTCCATGTGGAACCGGGAGTCGTTGAACAGAGCTCAGCACCTGAGTCCGCACTCTACGCATACGCTTTTGCAGAACCGGCGGAAAAAGAAAGCGAAGAAAAGTCCGCTGTAGTCACAACGGCTGAACTGGAAAATCTTCTGGAACTTCATCAAAAAGAAAGACATTCATTTCCCGTGATTTCAAAAGCGGCAAAAGAACGCAGGCAGGCGGAAATCAACCTGGGATTAAGTCCGTCTTCCTGGGCGGCAAGTGTTCCACTGCTCATCCTTCTCTGGGCCCTCACGGCAATCACGATGGCGGCAACAATACTGCTTTTTGTTTTAAAAAAAATACCGTGGGCCGCAACCATCCTTGCAACCGGCGTGTTCTTTTTAGTCACAAGCATTTTCTACGCCCACAGGGCATCCCTTTCCACTGCGATTTTCAAAGGCGGCGGAATCAGCACCATTCCCGAAGAAAGTTGCACCCCCGGAGGCTCTGTACCAACGGGCACAACGGTTCAGATTGTAAGAAAAGCAGGCGGCTGGCTTTACATCAAAAGCAACGACACTTACGGCTGGGTCCCCGAATCTTCCGTAATGCTTATAAAATGAGGTGATTATATGAATTTTGCAGACATTTTGGACGAATGGGACAGCATACAAAAATCCACCGGAAAACAGCCTCAAGGAAAAAAGCAGAAAAAAAATCAGTCTTCACGAAGCCTTCAGGCAGACTACGAACGACAGATGGAAGAGGACAACAACAAAAAAGCCAATCCGATTGATGTATGGCTCAATCAGCACGGCACGATAAACAAAGATAAGATTGCGGATCAGGCAGAGCAGGAGTCTCTTCTTCACAACCGCAGCTATCTGAAAAACATGAGACCGCAGGCAGTAATTGATTTGCACGGGCTCACCCGCGACGAGGCATGGGCCAGACTGAACGGATTTGTCTCCGACTGCATACGAAAAAACCTGCGAAAGATTTTGATTATCCACGGAAAAGGAAACCACAACACGAACAGTGACCCTGTGCTCGGCGAGATGGTGCAGAAATTCATTGAACAGGACAAAAGGCTCGGCACATCGGGACATCCCGACAGAAACAACGGCGGTTCGGGCGCAACATGGGTTCTCATAAAACAGAATGCATGAATTTCAGATACACGCGTCATCCTTCTAATTTTTTGATATTTTTCGCCATCGACTCTTGTATTTACGGAGAAAATTGTTTATTTTTATATTGATGGACGATTTATACAAAGTTCTGGGGGTCGAGAAATCAGCCTCCGCAGACGAGATTAAGAAAGCTTACAGAAACCTCGCATTCAAATATCACCCCGACAGAAACGGCGGTGACAAAAACGCAGAGGAACAGTTCAAGAAGATTAATGAAGCTTATTCCGTTCTCGGCGATGAAACCAAGCGCAGACAGTATGATCTTTACGGCTCGGGATCTTCTTATTCTTCGCAATCGTCACAGTCATCCTATGGCGGGTACAGTTCCGGCAGACAGTCATCAAACGGCACATACGGCAGTTACGGTTCCTACGACTGGTCTGACAGCGGAAATCCGTTCTGGGAATACTTCAATCAGCAGAACCGCCGTTCAAACACGCAGAGTCAGCAGGATCAGTACCGCGGACAGAATACATACACCTGGACAAGCAGACGCGCATCTTCCAGTGTCACGCGCAAAGAAGGCGTGGTCCTTCTGCTTACAGGTATTCTGCAGGCATTCGCAGGGTTGGGACTTTTGAGAATTCTATCTTGGTTCTTCCCGCTGAATATTATCAGTCTTGTGTGGGGCATAAAGGGGCTGGTCAAGGCGGCTCAATCGCTGAAGTACATCTTCCAGCCTTCAAAATAAGCCTCGGCGGCAATACCGGGGCCTTTATGAATGTTTAGCGTTCGCGGAAAATTATTCTTCCACGGTTCAAATCATACGGAGAGAGTTCGACTTTTACGGTGTCTCCTGGTACGATGCGGATGTAATGTTTGCGCATTTTTCCACTGAGATGGGCAAGAATGACATGTCCGCCATTCTGCAACTCCACGCGGAACATCGTGTTCGGGAGAGCTTCTTTTACTACGCCTTCAACTTCAATAGCTTCGTCTTTGTTGGCCACAAATTCCTCCAAGAATTTATTTGCTTTTTTTACAAAATATACTTATACTAGTATGTACAAAATAGAGCAAATTGTCAATAAAGGGGATTTAGTATGAAAAAAGACTTTATAGAAAAGCAAAAGCAAAAGCTTATAGAATTGAAAAACGAACTGCTTGCCACAATCAACGGACATAATGAACAGGTTTCAGACATTGCCGGAGTTTCCGAACCGGGAGACGAAGCCGATATTGCATCCCAGCGCATCGAAGGGACACTTATGAACGAGCTTGGCGAGCAGAGCACACGCCGATTGAATATGATTAACGCCGCATTGGACCGCATTGAGCAGAATCAGTACGGAATCTGCCTGCTTTGCGAAAAACCCATTCCAGAATCACGTCTGGAAGTGCTTCCCTATGCACCGCTTTGTGTTGACTGCCAGGCCCGCCAGGAAAGAAGAGACCGCTAAATCTTTCTGAATGCCGCTTTTCCGCCTGTAAAATACATGATTTCCGTATATCCTACGCTTTTTGCCAGATTCAATGCTTCGTCAAATGCAAATTCAAGATGCTCGGGTGAATGAGCGTCGGAACTTACGGTCACAGGCACATGCAGGCGGCACAACTCCTCAAGAAATTCACGGGAAGGATAAGGAGTGTCGAGGTATCCGCGGGCCATTCCGCCTGTGTTGATTTCCACGCACACTCCGCTTGAGGCGATGGCCTTTGCCGTCTCTCGTATCTGCTCACGGTACCACGGCTCTCCTTCATCAAAGAGCCTGTCTGGTGCTTTGGGTGAATTCTGTTTTCTAATAAGGTCGCAGTGGGCAAGGATTGCGAAATCTCCCTCACGGAGCATTTTCCTTTCACATTCAAAATAGGCCTGCACTGCTTTTTTGCGGTCACCCCCGTACACGGCATCAATTTTTTCCCTTGTGTCTGGAAATTTTCCGTCAGCCTCGTAAAATCCTTTGTCTCCGGGCACGAAATGAACGGCACCAATCAAGTAATCAGGCGCGAATTCCGCATACCGGTCCATACGGGGCGAACATACGCCTTCTATATAATCAGCCTCGAATCCCAGCATCACTTCTATGTCTTTGGCATAGCCGCTCTTGAGTCTTCTTATTTCGTCGCAGTAGGCCATGTGATTCTGATACGGAATGTGCCAGCTGCTTGAAAAGGGCTGCATCGAATGACTGCTGAAACCAAACACGTCAAAATGTTTTTCAACCGCAGACTTGAGCATCTGCTCGGGGCTGGCTTTTCCATCGCAGAAAGTCGAATGTGCATGATAGTTTGTTTTCATAAAACCTCCGTTGCATTTCCAAGGAAACGTTCAGATTGAGGCAGACCACTTTTTCACCAGATTTCTGAGCTCCATAAAATCTATGGCAAAATCCATACGGGCGGCTTCTATCGCAACCCTGTCACACACTTTTGAAGCCTCGTCCATCGTCTTTGCAATTTCAGCGAGTTTTTTCGCACTAACCGAAGCACTGCTTCCCTTCAAAGTATGGGCATATTTTTCAAGCGCATCGAAATCAAGATTTTCCTTTTCAAGCTCCTCGCCGATTTTCTCAAGAGTCTTTTCAGTGCCGTCAAGATACATTCCCATAAGATTGTTGGCAAGGGTGCGGTCGTCTCCGACTGTGTCCATAAAATCCGCAACATCCCACAAATCTCCGGCGCGGTTTTTCACATTCGTCAGAGACAGGATGTTTTTCGCCTTGGGAAGAAGGAGCACGGCATTCCATTTCTCGAGCATCTGCTTGATTGATTCCCTTTTGAACGGCTTCACAAGGATGTCGTTAATGCCCTGCTTGCGGTACTGCACGAAATCGTCCTTGTCGTTGTTTGCGGTACAGGCGATTATGATTCCGTTGTAGTTTTTGCGTCTTATTTCAACCGTGGCATCCAATCCGCTTTTCACAGGCATTAGAATATCCATGAAAATCAGGTCGATGTCAGGATGGTCGTCGATTTTCTGAACAGCCTCCTCTCCGTTTTCCGCAGAAAAAACAGTGGCCCCGTAATGAATCAGGAATGTTTCTATTATTTTCCGGTTCACGGGATGATCTTCAGCCACAAGGATTTTCTTTCCGGCAGCAACGGAGGCATCCGAAAACACCATTGTTGATTCGGAATTCTTCGGTGCCAGAATGTTTTTCTCTTCTTCGGCAGGCGGCAGATCCAAGGGAGACGTGAATATTTCAATCAGAGTGTTCAGAAGAGGATTGATTTTCACAGGCTTATAGACGTAACCGTTGAACCAGTTGAGCAGCTTCATCTTTGCCTCACCACCCATCTGTCCTTCGGGAACCATAAGATAAAGCTTCATATTATTGTATTTGCTGGAATTGATTTCAGCACCGAGTCTCCATCCGTCCATTCCGGGCATGACCATATCGATGAATGCAATCGTGAACGGGGCACCGGCATCGGAAGCGGCCTTCAGTTTCGCAAGGGCTTCGTGTCCGTTGGTTGCAGGTTCAATGTCGCGGATTCCGAGAGACATAAGCTTTTCCGTCATACTGCGGAGGGCAACTTCCCGGTCATCGACAACAAGAATCTTTGTGCCGGCCGGAACTTCAAGCTTGAATCTTTTTTCGTTTCCCAGATTTGCAAGCTGAAGAGGGATTGTGAACCAGAAAATAGAGCCGCCGGTTGGATTTGAACGCACTCCGATTTTTCCGCCCATAATGTCAACAAGATTTTTACAGATTGAAAGCCCAAGGCCTGTTCCGCCGAATCTTCTGGTTGTGGAGGCATCCACTTGATAGTATTTGTTGAAGACCAAGGGCTGCTGCTCCACCGGAATGCCTATGCCGGAGTCTGACACTTCAAAATACAGGTCTCCGTTCACCCTCTTCAGGACAACAAGCACGTATCCGTTGGAAGTGAATTTCACCGCATTTTTCACAAGATTGAGTATAATCTGCTGAACACGCACAGGATCACCCATAACTAACTTCGGAAGGGCGCTGTCTATGCTGGTGATGATTTCAAGTCCTTTGTTGAATGCCTCGATGCAGATTAAATCGACCACGTGTTCGGTCATTTCAACCACATCGAAGGGGATGTTCTCAAGCTGGAATTCATGGGACGTAATCTTCGTGTAGTCAAGCACATCGTTCGCAAGCTGAAGAAGCACGTTTGCGCTGAACTCAATCTGACGCACGTACTCCATCTGCTCTTTGTTCAGTTCCGTATCTTCCAGAAGCTCCGTCGTACTTATGATGGTCTGTATCGGAGTCCTGACTTCGTGCATCGTGCTAGCAAGAAAACGGGATCCTGTATCAACCGAATTGTTCTCAATATTTGCCTTCATGCCCCGACTCCAGCAACCGGCTATGCGGAAGGCTCCAACACGTCAAGAGCCTTTTGGATGATTACGGCAGGCTTTTGGGGTTTTGCAAGATAACTCTTTGCGCCAAGACTCAGTGCCTGAATGACAGCCTCCCTGCTGGATGCCTGCGAATACACAAGAATCGGAGTGCGGAGCCCCTGCCGCTGCAACTTGGCAAGAATATCGAATCCGCTCAAATCCGGAAGATAAAGATCGAGTATAATCACATCATATTTTTCTGTAGCGAGAGACTGCATGAAAGCAACGCCTGAATCGAACAAAAGTGCTTCGGCATTCACGTTCCTGAATGAATTTTTGAGAATTGCACCCGTAACCGCATCATCGTCGACAATGGCCACTTTGAGGGAACTTTCGTGCACGGCTTCTTCCATTGCGTTTCCACCGCCGTCCGCACCGAATCTCATTTCAATCGCGCCGCCAGACTGTTCAGCATCAGACCGAAGAAGCTTGTCGGAAACCACCTGGGCAAGGTCTGTGGTGGTACCGCTGTCAACAAGACTGCTCAAAACATCGGTCACATTGTCCACAACCTCAATGCCTTTGTATAGCGGATGTCCGTCCAAAAGCTCACGGGTGAATTCATTCAACGAAAGGACCTTTACGTTCGTGCGCTTGATACGTTCGTCCTCTATTATATTGTCGAAAAGAAGCTCCAGGTTCGCGCCGTCAACAAATGTAAGCTCAAGATTGGTCATCATCAGGATGAGCTTCGGATCGTGGAAGGCACCGTGGTCGAGAATCTCCTTGAGTTTGTATTTGAGGAGAGAAAGCTTGTCGCGGTTGAGCCCCTGTGCAATCTCCACGAAAATGATGTTTCCATTCACGTGGGTCTCAAGCACGCAGGGGGTATCATCGATTGTCAGCGTGGTCTTCAAAATCATGCTGATTGCTTCAAAAAAGACATCAAATTTTATGGGTTTGGCAAAATATTTCACCACACCGTATTTAACAAGGGCAGAAACCTGATTGCGCGGAATTTCCGGGCCGCTGATGATAATAGGAATACGCACTGCGTTGGGATCCTGAATCTTGCTGTCCAGAAAATCCTGCAGGGTGAGGATGTCGTTCTCAACGTCAATTATGACCAGATCAGGCAGCGTATTAACCAGTTTTTGGAATGCATCCCTGTCGCCGGCCGCAAGCTCCACCTTGACCTGTTCCGCCACCAACTTGTCTTTCAAAAATTCACCGAACAATGGCGGCGCATCAATCAAAAGCACCTGTTTCATATTCCCATTTTACTCCATAAGGTGTATAATTTCAACCATTAACTTTCAAAAATCGGAGGTTCGGAATGAAAAAAACCGTAGTGTTCATCGCGGACGGTTCGGAAGAAATAGAGACGCTGACTCCCGTGGATTATTTGAGGCGTGCCGGTGTGGATTTGAAAATCGTTTCCGTCGGAAATAAAACGGTACGCTGTGCACATAACGTGGTTGTTACCGCAGACGAAACCCTTGATGCCCTTGACACCGGTGATTTGCCGGATGCCGTGGTTGTGCCGGGTGGAATGCCGGGAAGCAAAAACATAGCCGAGTCCAAGGCCGCCGTTGATTTCATCCGCAGAATGAATGATTCAGGAAAGCTTGTGTGTGCAATCTGTGCGGCCCCCGCATTGGTTTTACCCGCCACTGGAGCACTTGAAGGACGCAAATGGACCTGCTATCCCGGAATGGAAGACAACGCCAAATCCTATGCCGCAAACCACACCGACGGAGTTCCCTTCGTGCACGACGGAAACCTCATCACAGGAAGAGGCCCTGGTGCGGCGGAGCAGTTTTCAATGGAGATTGTGAAGACGCTTGCAGGAGAGAAAACTGCAGACGAGATAAAGAAAGGCTCGGTGCAGCGCTGAGAAACAAACCGGATGTAACCTCGAAAAAAAAAGATACCCTGGAGGATTAAATGAACGAAACGAATATTGAAGGCCTTGACGGCGTATCGGAAACATTGAGCACAGTGACCACGGGTGTTGTTGAAGAAACCCGCACTATGCTTCATCTGGATGAACTTGCAAACTACTTTACATGGGGAAATCTGATGAAGATGATCACAAGCGTCATCGCCATATTGATTTTCTACATCCTCTACCGAATCATAAAAAGACTGATTGTGAAGGCCGCCGCAAAAAAAGCGCAACCCGGAACCGTTAAGGCCATCACAAAAGCCGTGAGTTATGTTTTCTACGTGTTGATTACGATGTATGTCCTGAGTCTTTTCGGCATAAATCTTACCGCCGTCTGGGGAGCGGCAGGAGTGGCAGGAGTTGCAATAGGTTTTGCGGCCCAGACTTCAGTGAGCAATCTTATCAGCGGTCTTTTCGTAATAGTCGAGCGTGCAATGAAAAGCGGTGATTTCATCGAAGTTGCAGGCGTGAGCGGTACGGTTGATTCCGTCGGATTATTAAGCGTAACCGTAAACACTCTCGACAATCAGGCAATCCGCATTCCGAACAGCACCATAATCAACAGCAATCTCATCAACTACAGCAGACATGAAAAAAGAAGATTCGTGTTCGATCTTCCCATAAGCTACAACTCTGATATGGACACTGCACTCAAAGCGGCAAATGAAATTGCAGACACATTGATTAAGGACGGTGTTGTTTTCAGTGATCCTGCCCCGGTAGCTTTCTACGACGGATTCGGAAGTGCCGTAAATCTGAAGCTCGCAGTTTGGTTTGACCGCACCCAGCTGATTAAAACGAAAAACGCCGTGTACACAACAACCGTGAAAGTGTTCAACAAATACGGAGTGGTGATTCCGTTCACCCGCTACGACATCAGCCTTGTCCCGTCGGACGGAAAAGATGCCGCAGGCAAAAAGATTCCCGCACTGGAAAAGGACGACGCAAAGACTGTTTCAAAAACAAGACGACGCTCCGTAAAATCTGCCGACGTGAAATCCTGAAAACAACGATGAGCACCGCAACAATAGCCCTTGCAGCAGCCGGAATACTGTTGTTCATTTTCATCCTCGTGCTGATCGGCATTGCAAATGCGATGGTGAACGCATTTCTCATTCCCGGAAGCAGAGCCTGGAACAAAGTGGGATGGCAGGAGACTGAAAAAGAGCCTGATGACCCTCAGGAAAAAATCCTCTTTCAGCGAAAGCAGACAGTCCGCAATACCGCCAAAGACTGGATGGAGCACACCGAACACGAGGATGTCTGGACAGCCGCTTCGGATGGAGTGAAACTTCACGCACTTCTTTTTCGAAAGAAGTCCCCTTCAAACCGCTGGGTTGTTGTTGTGCACGGATACCGAGGCGGAGTGTACGAAACCTGCACCTACGGAATGAAATATTTCAACCGCGGATACAATGTGCTGCTTTTGGAAAACCGGACGAAAGGACAGAGCGGCGGAAAATGCGTGGGAATGGGGTGGCTTGAAAAGAACGACCTGCGCAAATGGATTGACTATATTATAGAAAAGAATGAAAACGCATCCATTGTGCTTCACGGAGAAAGCATGGGCGGCGCAACCATAATGATGGCATTGGGCGACAATCCTCCGTCACAAGTGGCGGCCGCCGTTTCCGACTGCGGATATACCGGGGTCTGGCAGCAGTTTTCCTATGTGATAAAAAACCATATGCACAAATCCCTTCTCCCGGTGCTTCACGTTGCAAATCTTCTGTGCAAAATCAGGTGCGGCTACAGTCTGAAAAAAGCATCTTCCGTGAATCAACTGCGGAAAAACACGGTTCCCCTCCTTCTGCTTCACGGCGGCAATGATGATTTTGTCCCCACAAAGATGATTATGGAAAACTACGTGGCGGCAGCAGGTCCGAAAGACTGGTTCATCATTCCGAACGCAGGCCACTGCCAATCGCAATACGCAAACCCGGATGCATATTGGAGCAAAGTGTGGGAATTTCTTGACCGTCATACCGCCTCAAAATAAAATTCCACTTGACGTTTTCAGCATCTTTTATTATTCTTATATATATGTATGGGATTTTGCTGTAAACAAAGTTCCTGTCCCTCGGCATTGCGGTTCCGCAGTGTCTTTGAATTTTGACGTTCCCTGATTCAAAACGCTCAATCCCCCCTGTAAAAGACGGTTTTCCACTCCACGGGAACTGCCGCATTTCAAAAACTAAGGAGAATGAACGCATGAAAAAAGAATTGTACCCGGTCTTCACTCAGGCATGTGAGATGGCAAAAGAACTTGCAGACATGCCCCAGCTCAGTCCCGAGCAGATGGACAGAATCTTCGCGCATATGAGCAATTCGGATATGGAAACCACCATCCGCACGCTCAGATATGCATATATGCTCATCCGTAAAGAAAACGCAAGCTGATTGTTTCTACAACGACTGCCGGTATCTCTCGTAAAGAAGCACTCCGGCGGCCACGGAAACATTCAGACTGTCGATTTTTCCGCAGGTAGGGATTGAAATCACAGTATCGCAAGCCTCAGAAAGAAGACGGGACATCCCCGAGCCTTCGCTCCCCATGACTATGCAGGTTTTTGGGGCAAATTTTGTTTTCTGCAATGACTCGCCGCCGGCATCTGCACCGTAAATCCAGAATCCCGCGTCTTTGAGCATTTGGACGGAACGTGCAAGATTTGCCACAACGGAAACAGGCACCCACGCACTTGCTCCCGCCGAACTGCGGGCTATCACCTGATTTTCCTGGACATCCGAAGCGGAACGTCTCTCCGGCAGAATCATCAACAGGGCGCCGAACTGGTCGCACGAACGCAGGATTGCTCCCACGTTGTGAGGGTCGGTCACTCCGTCCAGCATAATGACGGTGGCCTTTTCCGGACAGACGGAAAGCCATTGATCCAACTGCACCACATTCGCGGCCCGGGATTTTTCACCTTCGGCAAAAAGGACTATCCCCCGGTGCTCACGGATGGACTCCGGAAGATTTGAAACAGCATTGTCCAATTCACGGTCGGTTGTTTCTTCGGATAAGATGCCGGCCTGTTTTGCAAGCGAGAGGATTTTCTTGATTCTGGGTCCAGGCTTGGAATAGCGGATTGTCAATTCTGCATTGCCGGGGTGCTCGATGTATTCACGAACCCGTTCCTCCACAGCATGGAAACCTGTGTAAATATTCTGTGCCATATAAAAAAGACGTCTTCAATAGTTGTTGCTGACGCAACATTTACGAAAATTGTTGCTACAAATTTCTACCGCAGCAGGGTTGTTGCTGGCGCAACATTCACGAAAATTGTTGCGGTAAGAAATACTATAAATTCTTACCGCAACAATTTTTATATTTTTTTCCGCTTCCGCAGGGACAGGGTTCGTTGCGGCCTATTTTTTTTGTCTCGCGGACTACTGTGGTCGGGCGGATCATTCCCTCGCTGTACAGCCACTCTCCGTCTATCTTTTTGAAACCGCCGATTTCGTGGTGCACGTCGCGGATGTTTTTCTGCGTGTATGTCGCCTCGAACTCAACGATTCCTTCCGTATCATTTTCCTGTCCTTTTTCCGTGCGCAAAATCTTAAGTCCGTGCCAGACGCTCTTGTTGGACCAATCTTCCGTAGCCTTGCGGTCAATTTCCGCAATCTTTTCACCGGATTCACACGTATTGATGATAAAATCAATATTGTGCACAACATACGCTGTGTAACGGGCGCGCATAAGGGCTTCCGCAGTCTTCGCCTTTTCCGTTCCAGCCAAAATCGGGGAACAGCACTCGCCGTATTTCTTTCCACTGCCACATGGACAGACATCTGTTTCTTTTACAGTTTCACTCATAATGCCGGGTATTATACCACCTTGCACCAACAATTTCAACCTTCTCCCCGGCCGCCGCATGAAATCCAGGGCTTCAGCATGAAACAAAATGCAAAGAGTTCAAAATGAGTCAGCGGGTCCCAGCTACGGAAAAAATCAAGGAATCCTCCCTAAAGGGTCCCTCCTTGCTTTTTTCCTGCGTCCCACGGCCTCATTTTGAACGCTAATAGCAGAACTGATGCTGAAGCCCTGTTCTTTTTTAAGGGAAAATACTT
>ODAI010469960.1_pt1 | contig 21205 bp, 10 predicted proteins | sample 1539321 | NCBI WGS metagenome assembly ODAI01 (sample SAMN02144231, study PRJEB22623) | gut metagenome | biome: sheep rumen | host: Ovis aries | place: New Zealand | reverse complement strand
GTCTGTACAGGCATCCAGAAGTTCCCGGTCATGGGATACCAGTATAAATCCCTTCTTTCCAATGAGATATTCCCTTACTATATCCCTCGCTTTGTGATCAAGATGATTTGTCGGCTCATCTATCATCAGGAACTCATTGTCCCCTGCAAACAGCACCGCAAGCAGTACCTTTGTCTGCTCTCCGGGACTAAGCGTTCCAAATGTCCTGTAGAGTATATCAGCGTCCTCCCCAAGCTGCGAAAGCTCACATATTACCCTCCATTCCTCACGGTCAGGCCGGAGCTCACTTATCAGCTCAGATGCTGTGAGCTCTCTCATACTGCCGTCAATGCGGTACGGGAAGTAATCAAACTTCACTGAGGCGCTTATGGAGCCTCTGTAGCTGTGCTCGCCCATAAGCAGTTTAAGGAATGTGGTCTTTCCCTTTCCATTGCGGCCTATGAATCCCAGCTTCCAATTGGTATCTATGGAAAAGCTGACGTTCTCAAAAATATTGTCCGGACTTCCGTCATAGTTGAAAGTCAGTTCGTTCACTCTTATCTGTGACATATACATCTCTCCTTTTTTCCGGCACAGAAAAACGGAACTGCTTGCTGCCAAACAGTTCCGTTATGTTCATGACCTCCGGACAGAATGAGTCCGCCATATAGCGCACTCAGACCTCCGGTCCGTATGCGCCTCGTATATATGCACAGCAAAAAGAGGTTATGAGAACATAATCCACTTTTGGCAACATGATAAGACAGTACGCTGTTCCGCACACTGCCGGTAATTTATTCATGTATTCAAAAGCAGATCATCTTTTCATCCTCACACCTCTTCCTTTATCGTTTTACTCATTTTATCACATTATTGCTCCTTTGTCAAGACCTGTGTAATAATTTGTTCAGAATAGAAGCAGACCGCCTGCTGACAGACGGTCTGTTTCTTTTGATATATTACTCGTGGAAGAAATATGGGAGGGCATCGTAAATATAGTGGCGGACAAATCCCCACCAGTGGGTCTTTCCTTCTGCAACCAGCCAGTAGAGATTGCCCTTGGAAAAGTCTGAGGTGTATGTGAAATAATTCGTCCGTGACTTCAGGTCGTTCATCTCAGGGAGCATATTGCCATATGCCACATCATCTGTGCCTGTAGCAGCAAATATGAAGTACTCGTTCTGCTTCAGTCCCAGACTGTCTATCTCCTTTGTAAGTGAGTTCATTCCTTCCCAGTTATTGCCGGAAAGGGGCATGAAATATCCCACTATGTCCATATCATGGTCAGCTACGCACCACACTGAAAGGCTTCCCATTGAGAAGCCGCCGTATGCTCTGTGCATACGTGAGGCCCTAAGGTCTGCCTCTGATGTGGACTCTGCATAGGTGGAGTATTTGCCCTCAACAAATGGAACTACGCTCTTGCGGTACTCCTCCCAGAATTTGCCCGCCTCAGTTTTGTTGAATGTGGGAGTTACAACTATCATCGGCTCAAGTTCACCGTTCATTATCATGTGGTCAAGTATGTTGTTCAGCTTTACACTGTCACTGAAAACTGTATTCTCATTTTCTCCGCCTCCGTGCATAAGATAGAAGATGTTATACTTCTTGCTTTCATCATAGCCGTAGGGCAGATATACGTTGAGCTTATTCGTTCCGTTGATGCCGCTGTAGGTCTCGTTGATTATCTTTCCTGCCTGTGAACAGGGCTCAAGATACTTTGACGGAGCCTCCTTGTATGTGACCGCCGGGTCATAGTTGAAGGGAGTCTTTTCCGGCTCAGGAGCTACGTATACAGGAAATTCCTTTATGTCTCCAAGCAGGAACCGGCTCAGAAGTACAATATCGTTTATTTCTGCTTTTCCGCTCTGGTCAACATCTGCGGCTATCTCTGAATATGCACTGCTGAATCCGTTGGTGAGTCCCTTTCTTGCAAGTGCCAGGTCAAAGGCATTGATGGTACCGTCACAGTCAACATCGCCGGGAATTATCACAGGAGCTGCACCTGCTCCTTCTATAACTGTTCCTGCTGTGGCTCCTATGGCCTCGTCTATATAGAAGTTTCCGCTGCCCTCTGCGGTCTCAACGTAGAGATTCAATGATGTTGCGCCTTCGGGGATAGTATATTCTGTATTGGCAAGCTGTATCCATTCGCCCTTGACAGCAGTTCCCTTTGCTACCTTGTCATAACGGACTGTTCCTTCTGAATCTGTGTACTGCATTGTGAGATAGAATAGCTGTGATGAAGGTCCGTCAAGATACTCTGCATTTGTGCTGAAACTGTATGTCTCCCCTGCTTTGAACGCTGAATTCAGCGGCAGGTTGACTCCGTTCCATGAGGCTGTTCTGTCCTGCACCAGAAGGGCCTCTTTTCCGGAATATGCTGTACGTCCGCTGGTCATGACTGTAGCAGCTCCACGGCCTTCCCAGTTCCCTACATTTCCTTCAAAGTCATTGTGGAAATAGTAGCCGTTGGAGTCCGGCTCGATAACATGAGGTGTGTTCCATTCAGCACGCTCATAGTCAAAGAAGTCTATGTCTGCATAGCCTCCGGCAGACTTGGTCGGATAGCTGTATATTGCGCTCCTGTAACCTGTAAAGAGTTTCAGGTCGTATGTCATACTGAGCTCTTCACCAAGTTTGGTCCAGCTGCTGCCGTCAAAGGAGTAGTAGAAGTTGACCTTGTCGATATTGTTGGAGGCACTCATGTCAGAATTAACATTGCTGAACTTGAAGTCCGCCTTCAGGTACACCTCGTCCCCCTTCATCGGAGTCTCTGCTATTATCTTATTGTAGCTGTCAGTAACTGCCGCACTTCCGGAATAACCGCCGTTTTTAGCCATATACACCTTCTTCTGGCCGCTGTCATCTACATATACTCCTATGTTTCCATAGTTGAACTGGAAGGCTGAAAGTCCGGCATAGTCGCCTGTTTTCATTCCTCTGGAGTCCAGCTTTATGACGCTGCTGCACGCAGGTCCTTCCGTTCTCATAGTGAGTGTATTTCTGGCATTGAGAAGATTAGTAGCTATATTATTATTGTGAAGTCTCAGCCAGCCCTCACGCTCTGTCACTGACCAGGACTTGTTGTCCGGGTTGTGGTTCCACTGCCACTCAAGTTTCAGTTTGTTGCTGTTGTAGCTGAAATCATCGTCCTTGGCAAGCTCTGTGCCCTTGTATCCGTCCGGTACTTCAAGAGTTACTGGTGCCTTTCCGTTTACTCCCATTACAGGCCAGTCATTCTGCCAGGTGACCGGTACAAGAACCGGTATGCGTCCTACTGAGCCGTGGTCCTGGAAAAGCAGTCCGTACCATTTTCCGTCCGGTGTGTCAACTATACCGCCCTGTGCAACTCCGCTGCCATAGGTGCCAAGTCCTGAATTCAGAACTGTCTTGCTCTCATAATTTCCAAGAAGGTCCTTGCTGCGGTAGCAAAGCTCGATACGTCCGCTTCCGTTTGGCCAGGCAATGATAAATACATAGTAGTAGTCCCCTATCTTCTGTACGTGGGAACCCTCGCCGGCAAGTCCTGTAAGTCCGGTCTTGAACAGAGTCTTATCAACTCCGCCCCATTTAAAGTCGGTCATCTCAGAGTTGAATTCCTTTATCTTTATCTCTCCGCCGCCTCCGTAAACAAGATAATTCCTGCCGTCGTCATCGAAGAGTATAGACGCATCGTGATACATCCCATTGAGCTCGCTCCGTGTCCATGTTCCGTTCTCAATGTCTGTAGTCTTGTATATATAGGACTTTCCTGTGCCATAGCTGCCGAAAAATACATAGTATGTGCCCTTGTTGTAGCGCAGGCTTGCTGCCCACTGTCCATGTGCGTAGTCGTGCTTGCCGTTTTTCAGATTCTGGACATCCCCGTCTGCAAGAGTGTCATAGACGTAATTGCATATCTCCCATGACACCAGGTCCTTGGACTTCATAATAGGTGCTCCGGGACTGAAAAACATTGTTGTGCTGACCATATAATACGTATCCCCTACACGTATAACGTCATTATCAGGGACATCAGACCAGATGACAGGATTATTTATAGTCTCCGCTGCATCTGCCTTCATAACGGGAAATCTGCTGTTTTTTCCCGGCATGGCTCCTCCGGCGCACATCAGTGCGATAGCTGCTGCCGCAGCTCCGGCGGCTGTCCTTCTGAATATATCCATCAACGATTCCTCCTTTGTTATAGTCTGCAACTTATTAATAATATCTTATCAATATTATTTTAAGATATTTCATTTGCTTTTACAACTCACAAAATGCAGAAGAGGTGTACTTTTCACATATCCGTAGTGCTTTTTGTGAGGCTTTATCCACAATAATCAACATATTTTCTGTAGCTTATCATCATTTTATCACATAATCGCTTATAATAATAATCATAAAGCTACGATAATCAGGATAGCGAAAGGATGATTCTTATGTCAGATAATCTTAACGAGAACAATAGCTTAAACGAAAACGCTTCACAGGAGAATAACACTGTTAATAATACAAACAGCACCCCTCAGTTCAAGCCAAGATATGACAACTACTACGCTGATACAGTTGTACACAGCGATGAACAGCCTGCCTCAGGTGGCAATAACGGCTCCTATGCCTACGTTTCTGAAAATACCCAGAAACCTGTTAAACAGAAAAAGCATACCTTCCTCAAAGCCGTTGCATTTGTACTCTGCCTCGCTATAGTCGGTGTAGGCTCAGTTCAGGGCTACAAAATTTATCGTGATAATAAGGACAGCTCAGAGCTCTCTGAATTCGATTCCGAAAAGAGTGAGTCATCTTCAAAGAACAGCTCCGCCGTTTCCTACGATTCAGATGAAAACGAAGAGGAGATCCCAAGTCTCATCCAGCTTGCTTCACGTACAGATGCAAAGTCAATACCTGACATTGTTGACTCGATCATGCCGTCTGTTGTAGGTGTGTCCTCAAATTTTGAATTCACTCAGACCTACAGCTTCTTCGGCTGGAGCTCTGAACCCCAGACTCAGGAAATGACCGGCACAGGTACAGGATTCATCATTTCCGAGGACGGCTACATCGTTACTAATGCACACGTAATTTACGATACTGAATACGGTGCCGGTGAGGCTATCGATGTTTCTATCATGTTCAGCGACGAAACTGAACATGAAGCTAAAATAATCGCTTATGACAATGAAACAGACATCGCTGTACTCAAAGTTGATGAAACAGGTCTTACTCCTGCTGTCATCGGAAACAGTGATGAACTGAGAGTCGGTGAGCTTGTTATCGCAGTCGGAAACCCTCTGGGCTTTGACCTCTTCGGCTCAGTTACCAGCGGTATCGTTTCCGCTCTTAATCGTGATATATCAATAAACGAGAAGAGTATGTCTCTCATACAGACTGACGCTCCTATCAACTCCGGCAACTCCGGCGGACCTCTCCTCAATAGCTGCGGACAGGTGATCGGCATCAATTCAGCAAAAATGTCCTCCAGCTACGGTTCAGCAAGTGTTGAAGGACTTGGATTCGCTATCCCGATCTCAGATGCCAAGAAGATAATCGACGACCTTATAAACTACAAGTACGTAAAAGGCAGACCTCAGATCGGTATATCCACCAGTGACGTAAGCGAAAGCCACTCCAGATACTATAACATCCCTATGGGTGTTTGGGTAAGAGATGTTGAACCCGGCAGTGCTGCCGACCTTGCAGGAATTGAGCAGAATGATATTATCATTGACATCGAAGGAGAGGCTGTTAAAACTGCTGATGAGCTCAATGTCATCAAGAATAAGTACAAGGCCGGGGATACTATCACTCTCACAGTTTACAGAAGAGGCGAGGACATCAAAATAGAGCTCACTCTCCAGGAAGCTGACCGCAGTCAGCAAGATGCTTCACCTTCAACTGAACCTGAAGACCCTGAAGAGGAACCTGAGATGCCTTCCTTCAATTATGACCCTCGCCAGACTAATCCAGGCAGATAAAATTCATTAAAATTCTCCTTATACTTTCACCCCTTTTAAAGGGATGAAGAAAAGACCGGCTCTGCCACCAGAGCCGGTCTTTTTCTCTTTTATAATCCTATCGGTATCTTCCTTTTAAGCTCGAATGAGTAAAGATAGGCTTCCCTGACCTTTTTGTTCATTGTGAGCTCTATCGCTGAACGGTATAACTGGAGCTGCACCTGATAACGCTCTGCAAGCCTTTCTGCCGATGTTCCACGGTCGGACTTGTAGTCCACCAGAACTATCTCTCCCTCCTCCTCAAACATGAGGTCCACGATACCCTTTATCATACCGTCTGAACGGCTGAGGGCCTCTTTCAGCGGAACATCTATTTTAAGCTGGTTGACTGCGACCATGAACTTCTTCTCACGCCACACTTCGTTTGCTGAACGGATACGGCTGTACAGGTCACTTTCAAAAAATGCTGATACACTGCTTCGGTCTATCGACTCCGCCTGGGCTGCAGTGATATAGCCGTTTTCTATCATACGCTCTATCTCGGCTCCGGGGTCCCTGATAGCAGAATCAAAGTCACAGTACTGGAAGAAGGTGTGTATTGCCGTTCCTCTTTGGCTCCGGTAAGCTGTTTTTCCTCCGACCTGAATCTTGGCCTTTTCAGCCGGAAGTCAAATCCATCATGTTCACCCTTGAACTTCATGGTTATCTGGGTAACACTGAGCTTTGACGGCATCTCTGACAGGGTACGGTCGTAGCTGTTGTTTATGAGCTCATCAAGCTCACGGCATATATCTTCATCCGGCTCCGGCTTCGCTGTGTCCTCCTCCGCAAGCTCCTCAAATACATTTTCCGGCTCCGCTGTCTCAAAGTCAAAAAGTCTCTCCGAAACAGAAGGTGCAGGCAGACTGCGGTCACTGGAAAGTCCCAGTGCTCCGGCTATGTCTGCAAAATCTCTGTGACTGAAAAGCGCTGCCCATATCCAGTCCGCAAAACACATAGCCTCGGAAACCAGCTCTGAGCTGTCTCCGCTACGGACTATACAGCTCTCTATCATTGAATTTACCCTTTTCAGCGACTTCTCTCCGCATTTCAGATTGATGAACAGCTTCTGCCTTGCTCGTGTCATGGCAACGTAAAGAAGCCTCATCTCCTCACTGCGTGTGTCCCTGTTTGACTCCTCAATGAGCATTGTATGCTGGAAGGTCTTGTACTTCCTGACTATTGACGGGTCATAAAGCGTATAGCCAACTCTGCCGTCGGCTGAACACATTACGGTGTCGCTGTCAAACCTGAACCTATGTGAGGTCTCTGCTATGAATACAAACGGATATTCAAGTCCCTTTGAACTGTGCATGGTCTGTATAGAAACATAATCTCCCGACTCCGCTGATACCTTGCTCTGTGCATAGTCACCGTTCTCAAGAACTCTGTCTATGTGCCGCAGGAATCCGCCAAGTCCTCCAGAGCCCTCATAAGCCGCAGACTCCTCATAGCTCCCGGCATAGTATATCAGTGCTCTGAGGTTAGCCCTTTTCTTGTCACCGTCACTGTAGAGCTGCATTACTGAGATAAAATCAGTGGTGTCGTATATCTTTGCTATGAGCTCCCCTATGGTCATCGTTACTGCATCGAGCCGGAAGGAATCAAGTGCTTTAAGAAAGTCCCTGCACCGCTCCGCAAAAAACATATCACTGTTATCCGGGTACTCGTCTGCGGCTATTTTCAGCAGGATAGAGTATATCGGCCTCTCCCTGTCGAGAGACTTGATATAGGCCATTTCTCCGATAGTGAACATATACATCGGTGAGGTCATGACCGCTGTCATCGGAATATCCAGCAGAGGGTTGTTGATTATCCTCAGCAGGTCAGTGAGCACCGCTATCTCCCTTGAACGCAGGTAGCCGCTCTCCTCACTTTTTTTCGCATGGATACCCCTGCGTTCAAGTTCCTCTGCATATATATTGATGTACTTATTTCCACGGACAAGTATGCTGAAATCTGATGGTCTACAAGGCCGTTTTTTTCCGTCCTTAGTTATCACAGTCTCCCCGTTCTTTATCATTTCCGCTATTTTTCGTGCAGTATAGACCGCCTCATGGGAACGTATGCTGCCTATTGGAGCTGCTTCATCGTCATCATCCGGGTCGTCATTTATCAGCCCTATATGTGCAGTCGTCCCTTCACATCCGGAATACTCCTGTGCTCCGAAATAGAGCATCTCACTGCTGTCATAGTTTATATCTCCGCATTTATCCGACATTATCTGCCCGAACACGAAATTTACAAGAGCTATCACTCCCTCGGAGCTGCGGAAATTCTTGTTGAGAAGGATAGACTTATTCATGGCAGAGCTATCCTTCGTATAGGGCTCGGAGCTTTTCAGTGTGCTTATGAAATTACGTGGATTTGCAAGTCTGAACCGGTATATCGACTGCTTTACGTCACCTACAAGAAAAACATTACTGCCGTAAAGAGGAGCGCCGTTTTCATCATGGTGGAAGTCCTTGGATATGAGCTTGAATATAAGGTCCTGCTTGTTGTTTGAGTCCTGATATTCGTCTATCATTATTATATCATAGTTCTCCGCTGTCCGCAGGGCTGTCTCAGTCTGTATGAGCCTGCCTTCACTGTCTGTATCTGCAAGGAGCTCCAGTGCCAGCCGCTCGCCGTCGTCAAAGCTGATAGCGTTTTTCTCGCACTTACGCCGCCAGACTATCTCCTGATACTTCCGAATCACCTCTGTAAGTACCTTTGTTACCTCGCCGGACTCCTTGTAGTCGCTCTCAACTGTGCTTATACTGTCTATAACTGCTGCCGGTATCTTTTTAAGTATCTCACGCTTTGCCTTGTAAATATCACGGAGGCCTTTATCATGAACTGTTTTTGCAGTCACTCTGGGAAGTCCGCCGAAGGCAGTGAGCTCCGCTGCTTCATCTTCATCAGGAAAGCGCCCGGAACGGAATATATCTCTGAGCCTGCACAGTCTGTCATAGTCAGCTTCGGCTAATGAATAGGACTCTGCGGCCTTGCTGTCGCTCATATCCGGGAATATCAGCGGTATCATGCTCAGACACTCGTCTGCTATGCGGACTCCACGTTCTGTTCTTCTGATAAGGGACTCCATAAGTGCCCGGAAGTATACCGACTCACGGAACGGCTTGCCGTACTCATTTACCGCTGTATCGAGCCACTGGTCACGGAGCGCTACAGATGCAAGAAATTCGTCGGCCTTGGCTATAACTCCCATGAGTGCTCCGCTGCCCTTCACACAGAATCTGTCATAGAGATATGATATTTTTTCATACTCGTTTCCGGTATAGTAATCAAAGAGCTCGTCCATAGCCTGGGCCCTCAGTACCTTGTTGTCAGAATCGTCAAGTACTCCGAATCCGGAGGTTATGCCCTGGTCAGTTATGTTGTCACGAAGAAGCTCAAAGCAGAATGAGTTTATCGTGGATATTTTGGCACTTTGCAAAAGTACCTGCTGCCTTACAAGGTGTTCATTGGCCGGGTCTCCTGCTATCAGCGCTCTTAACTTTGAATCAAGACGCTTTTTCAGCTCTGATGCGGCATCGTTCGTGAAGGTAACCACGACTATCCTATCCGCTCTAACTCCGGATGCCGGGTCTGCCATGAGCTTTACGAGCCGCTCAGTCAATACTGCGGTCTTACCGCTTCCTGCCGCTGCCGAAACTATCACAGATGAACCTCTTGCATCTATCGCATCCTGCTGCTGTTCAGTCCAGGCCATTTTCACACCTCCTCTCTGTCAGGCTCCGCTGACAGTATCTTCTCTGCCTCTGCCACCTTTTCAGGGTCAGGTACCCTGTATCGCTCCAAAAGGGAATTATCGCATATATTCATATAATCACAGAAGTCACAGGGTTTCTTCTTTTCAAGTATGAGCGGAACTGCCTCAGCATCTCCTGACAGAAGCGACTCTGCCATTTCACGGAGCTTTCCGTAAACATTTTCCCGGAGGAGCTTCATCCCCTCTTTGGAAATACACCCGGACTTTTTGTTCAGCTCGCCTGAGGCGTTCAGCTTTGCCGGGATGTACTTTCCCGCTACTCCGTTTTCCATTGCTTCAAGTACATCCAGGTCCCCGATGATGAGTCCGGAGGTTTTAAGTCCGGAGTCTATCTCACTGTCGTTCCGGCTGTCTATACGATGGTCCTCCAGCTTTACCTCGCTGAGCTGTATTGGCGAATAAAGCACTCCTGCCGGCTGAAAGTCCTGGTAAAGTCCGCCTTCATCTGTTGACGCAAAGAGGTAAAGCAGCATCTGGATATTGATACCGGAAGCAAGAGTCTCCGGAGTTATCTTCTTGCGGCTGCTCTTGTAGTCTACTACACGCATATATCTTCCGCTGTCAATAGTACATACATCCACACGGTCTACTATGCCGCCGAAGCTCAGCTTATACTTTCCTCCGAAGTCCATTACAACGGAATGCTCCTCACGAAGGTCCAGCTCACAGCGGTCAGGTACGAAGTCTGAGTTCATGAGCTCATGCTGTGCGTGGATGAACACGTCCCCAAGACGCTCGGTCAGCTTATTGTACATCAGCTCGAACCGTGCATTCTTTCCGAACTCACCTGCCAGCTTTTCACTGCGGTATCTGGATGCACAGTCTGAAATTGCTTTTTTTATGTCTTCATATGGCATTGTCAGGAACTCCGTCTTGCTATGTGAGCCTATGACTGACCTGAGACACTCGTGTATCAGCTCGCCGGACATCCTTGCATCAAGCTCCACCTTCTCGCAGGTCATGAGCCTTAGGCATTTGCTGCAAAAATACTTGAAATGACATAGATTGTAGTCCTCAAGATTGGTAGGTGACAGTCGCAAAGGACTAAAGCTCTTCAGTTTCTGCATTATATCACTGTCTATACGGTAGTCCTGAGTGTAGCCTGACCTGCTGAGTACATGGGCGGTCCTGCGGCGGTACTCCGGGTCCTTCATCAGTATCTTCTCTATGGATGCAACGGATGAACTGTTTTTATCACGGTCCTGCATATAGTGGTAGTATGCAGAGTGCATAGTCGCTGCGTAGTAGTGGGGCGGAAGCTCTCCCTCTGTCAGCCTTATCCTGCTGCCGAACATATTTATGAGCTGGTCAGCCGGAGGTGCTGCATACTTAGCCTGGCCTGAAAGGTCGGACAGCGGATAGGTCATATAGAACCGCTCCGATGCCGCTGAAAGTGATTTATATACTATCAGCCGCTCCGATGCGATAAGGTCCGTCAAGGGACGTGAGAGCTGTATTCCGGTCTTTGCAAGACGCTGTTTATCGTTTTCGGAAAAAAGTCCGTGAACATTTACCTGATTCGGGAAGTCTCCGTCTGTGGCTCCCATAACGAACACAACTTTCGGAGAATTAAGTCTGGCAGTTCTTGCAGATGCGGCTATAACTGAGTCCAAAGTCTGGGGCGGTACTGAATATTTTATCCTGCCTATCATGGAGCGCATCATAGCTGAAAGCTCGCTGAGAGGGAGCTCCAGGTCTCCAAGTGTATCGCTGATGCTGTCAAGTATGTCGATAAGGCATCCCCATAGACGCTTCAGCTCTGAGGCCTCAAAGTCACGGTCATTTTCCACAAGTGAGACCATGAGTTTTCCTGTGTTACGCTCGGCTCCGCTGGTCACAAGATAGTCATAAAGCAGTCCGCAGACCATTCCGGCAGAGGCCTTCCGGCTCAGACGCTTTTTTAGTGCTGCGATAGGTCCTATAAAGTCTCCACGCATCTTTTCAAGGACTTCAAGTCCAGGGTCCGGTGCCTCAAAGGGCGAGAGCCACATATCTCCGTCAATGTCCCATTTATAGCAGTAATTTTCAAGCAGTGACACTTCTGTCAGCGTATAGTCCGGGATACCGCTTTTAAGTATCCGGAATATATGCTCAGACCTGAGCTTAGGAGAAGTCAGCAGAGTGAGCAGTGATGTGAAATACACCATTATCGCAGTGTGGTCTACCGGACGCTCTATACTGAGGAAAAACGGGATGTCGTATCTGCGGAACGATGCCTTCAGGACCTCTGCATAGCCTGCTATATCATTGGATATAACTGCGATGTCACGGTATCTGAGGGTCTTGTCAGAGGCTATGAGCCGCTTTATGGTGGCACACACGTACTCCGACTCACTGTACATATCCATTGCCTCAAACAGCGTGATGTGCTCAGGCTCCGGGACCTTTTCACCTTCATTCCTCTTGTTTCGCATTATGTGACTGCTCAGATATTCCAGGTCAGGATACTTGAAACGATAGCTCCTGCCGCAGGATGTCACCTTGTACTCTCTGTGAAGCTCACGGCAGATGTCTGTGAGCTTGCGGAAGGTATTGTTGACAGTCTCAAAAAGGGTGAAGTCTCCGGCTTTTACATCGTCTGTCCTGAGTGTTATTGTAACATTTTCTGCCGAGCCTATCATTACCCTGATAAGGTCGAGCTGGTCTCCGGTAAAGCTCTCAAATTCGTCAATGTAGACATTCTTCCCCCTGAAATAGCCGTTTACAGAGGCAGTCTTTGATGCCTCACGGATGTTGTCAAGTACATCCTTGAATCCGTACTCGCTCATCAGCCTTTCGTACTCAAAATATATTGCGGCTGCGTCAGAGGTCTTGTCCCTGAGACGGTCGTCCATGAGTGCTGACCTTTCCATAAGGTCCTGAGGACTTATTCCGGACATCTTCATGTCCCCTATGAGAGTCATTATCTCCTCGGCAAAGCCGTTGTGGGAGCTGTGTCTCCGGAAAAAACTCAGTCCCTCCGGACTGTTCCGTACATGGTCTATCGCCTGATATATCAATATCATCCTTGCAAGCTCTCCGGCATATTCGCCGTTTCGGCCCGGTTCACCGTAAAGCTGGAATAGCTGTCTTGCAAGACCTGTAAAGCTGAGGGAGTAGAGCTTGTTGAATTCCTCCGGTCCTATGTGGAAATACAGTGTCTTATCGAACTCGTATGAGTACTGTTCCGGCACGATGACACACTGCTCTGCACCACATGAGGCTCCCAGCTTTATCTTTTCAAACATCATTGTGGTCTTGCCGCTGCCGGCCTGACCGATTATAAATTCTATCATAATACCTGCCTGTCTGCATAAAATATGCATACCGGAGACCGGTATGCATATTTTGGTTATTCATCAGCAACCATTGAGGTGGTTGTATGTCATTATATTCGGGAAATTGTAGTATGCATAGTCCATATCTACAGGTGTGGATATGCCGTTTACAGTTCCTGTGGAGCTGTACTGCCATAATCCATATGTGCCTGTGTACTGGGGCTTTGCAACATCAAACTGTGATACCCATACGTCGTATTTCTCAAATATCTCCGGCTCAAACTTAGAGTTCAGGAAGCTGGTGTAGCTCCTTACTCCTATGTAGTAGCCCTTGCTCTCCATGTAAGAACAGAAAGTATCGGTTATCTTGCTTATCTGAGCTGCGTTAAGTCCGGCAACTCCGACTGACTCGATGTCGAAGTATATCGGGTACTCGAACTTGTAGCCCTTGATAGTTTCATAGAAGAGCTCTGCTTCCTTCTGAGCCTCTGTCACATTGGTCGCATAGCTGTACCAATAAGCACCGCAGCCGATGCCGGCAGCCTTTGCGCCTTCCATATTCTTCTCAAAATATGCATCCTTCTGGGACTCATACATACCATAGCCTGCACGAACTATAGCAAAGTCTATGCCGGATGCGGCAACAGACTTCCAGTCAATATCGCCCTGCCACTCTGAAACATCTATGCCCTTGGCAACACCTGTATTTGTGGGAGTTACCTTAGCAGGAGGTGTCTCAGTATAGGAGCCGTCCTCATAGGGGCCGGTGTAGGTCTCAGGTGAGATAAGATACGGATAATTGATGTAGCACTGGTCAAGGTCTACATCGCCGTTGATTCCGTTCACTCTTCCTGTCCAGGAGTACTGCCAGATGCCAAAATCGTAGGGAAACTGGTTCCTGAGAGTATCCTCACTTATACCTACGCTTGCTACCCATACTGTGTACTTTTCACGCACATTGTCATATACCTTTGTAGCAAGGAGGTTTGAATAGCTGTAGATACCTGCAAAATAACCCTTTGACTCGATGTTTGAACAGAATGTATCTACTATTCTGGAAATATCATATGCGGAGAGCTGTGTGGTCTTTGTGCTGTCGGTATAGGGCTCCTCGAAATCGAAGAATACCGGGTATTTCAGGTCATAGCCCTTTATGAGATTATAACAGGACTCTGCCTCATTGGTGGCACCTTCTACAGTCTTTGCGTAGCTGTACCAGTATACACCAACGTCCATGCCCACCTTGCTTGCCTCTTCCATATTATACCTGAACCATGTATCTACCTGATTCGGGTAGGCATTGGCGTTGCCGTATCCTGCTCTGATAATTGCGAACTCAACTCCGCTTTCCTTGACTGCCGCCCAGTCTATCTGACCCTGTGCGTAGGAAACGTCTATTCCTTTGGCGCTGCGGTAGATGCTTGGGACTTTTGCAGGCTCCTGAGGCTCCTCAGGCTCTTCAGGCTCCTCAGGATTCAGGGATTCCTGATATTCCTGATGTGCTTTGTAAATGTCAAAAACGTTGAATGGTTCTTCAGAAACTGTTTCTCCTGTTTCTGCTTTACTTTCCGCTGAAACTGTGGTATTATATATATCAGAGACTTCTGTCACTGATATATCCTCTGCATTTGCCGCCGCAAGTGCTGAGGCGGGGAAAACAGCAGCAGATATAACACAAGCTGTCAGTACGGAAAGCATTCTCATTGAATGCTTCATTTCTCTCAAACTCCTTTTAATATCCATATAAAAAATCCCATCCTCCTGCCTATGAGGATGTCTCATTTCTGAAATGTAACCCTTTTGTAATTATCATTATACCATAATCTTAAACAAATTTCAAGGGAATCATCAAAAAAACTTTATTAATATTGTATCTTTGTGAATAATGTAAATCTCAAAAACTAAAATTTGGCAATTTTACATATCTTTTTGTGGAAACAGGTGAAAAAATCATGCGTGAATTTGTTATAAATGCCAACGACAGCGGTCAAAGGATAGATAAATTCATATCAAAGGCTATGCCGGATATGCCTAAAAGTATGATGTACAAGCTCATAAGAAAAAAGGACATCAAGCTAAACGGCAAAAGATGTGAGCTCTCACAGCGGCTCTCCGAGGGCGACGTTGTCAGGGTCTACGTCAAGGAGGAGCTCTCCTCTCCTAAAGAACACGATATGTCATTCCTCAATGCTTCGTCATCCTTGGACATCGTGTATGAGGACTCCAACATGATTATCGTCAGCAAGCCTGTCGGACTGGAAACTCATCCGTCCTATGACTGCTCCGGCGATACCCTCATCGACCGTATAAAAAAATATCTGTGGGAGAAAAAGGAATACCTCCCGGACTCTGAAAGCTCATTTGCTCCCGCTGTTTGCAGCCGTCTGGACCGGAATACCTCCGGACTTGTGACCGCTGCTAAAAACGCAGCCGCACTCCGTGAGATAAACTCCGCTATACGTGAAGGCAGGATGCATAAGATATACCGCTGTGTATGCATCTCTCCCCTTCCTAAATCCGAGGATGTTCTCACAGCCTACCATAAAAAGGACACTTCCCGGAATACCGTCAGCATCTCGGACCTGCCCGGCGAAGGTTACAAGGAGATACGCACAGGCTACAAGGTACTGAGACAGAATAAGGGTCTCTCCCTTGTGGAAGTGACCCTGTTTACCGGACGCACTCATCAGATCAGAGCTCATCTGGCCCATATCGGTTCCCCTCTCCTTGGAGACGGGAAGTACGGCGATACTGCTTTCAATAAGAGAATGGGGGTTTTTCATCAGGCACTCTGCGCCTATGCTGTCAGCTTTGAATTCCCTGAGGACTCCCCTCTGAGCAGTCTCAACGGAATGACCGTCTGTGCTGCCTCCCCCGACTTTGAGAAAAAATATTTCGGGATCAGTTAGGCTGGCCAACTCTGTGACGGAGATTGTCCTCCTTCAGCTCACGGCCCTCAGCTATAAGAGACTGCATAGTCTCTGCATCGCCCTCTTTCAGCGCTTTGCTGTACTTTTCAAGATTCTCTATAAGAAGGTCCAGCTCATACTGCAAATGCTTGCGGTTCTGCATGAAGAGGTCAGTCCACATTTTTTCGTTCATGGTGGCTATTCGTGTCATGTCCTGGAAGCTGCCTCCGCTGAATCCGCACTCAAGTCCCAGCTCAGGGCTCTTGACATAGGCACTTGATACGATATGTGCAAGCTGTGAGGTATAGGCTATCATCTTGTCGTGATTCTCCGGTGAGGTCTCAACTACCTTTCCTGCTCCAAGTTCCTTTGCGAACTTCTTCAGCAGCTCTGTATCCTCCTGGAGACTGTCCTCAAACGGAGCTACTATGAAATTTGCATTTCTGAAAAGCTCCGGAGTGCTGTTATAATAGCCTCCGAACTCCTTTCCGGCCATTGGATGTATACCAAGATACCTCAGTCCGTTGGACTCCGCAATTTCCTTCATCCTGTCGGAAAAAGCGCCCTTTATTCCACAAACATCTGTTATGAGTGTGCCCTTTGTTATCCTGCCGGCATTCTCACGGAGAAACTTCTCTGATGCCTCCGGGAAAAGGGCTATTATTATAAGGTCATAGCCTTCAAGACTTCCGCTGTATATATCATCCACCGCTACGTCCCTGAGAGCGGCAGTTTCTATGTCATGGTTAAGGTCATATCCTGTTACTGTATGGTATGTGTACTTCTTCATCGCCTTACAGAGTGAACCTCCGATAAGGCCCAGTCCTACAACGAGAATTTTCATATGTCATCCCTCCGATGATAATTTTTTCTCTTTTAAAGTATAACGCTTTAAATGGTAAAAGTCAATACTGTTCATATTTATTTTATTCTTTTTTCAAATTATCTCATTGACTCTCGCCTGATTTTAACGTATAATATTCCTTGGATAAAATGCGCCGTATGGCGTTACAGAGGTGTTTAAATGAAAGAAACTATAAACGATATAATCACACGTTCTGTTGATGAGGGCAGTACTGTAGGCGCAGACTGCATGGTCATCAAAGACAGCAATGTGCTGTTTTCAGGAGCTTTCGGCTTCGCAGACCGTGAAGGCTCAGTCCCCATGACAATGGATGCCGTATTCAGGCTTTTCTCCCTCACTAAGCCTGTTACCGCTGCTGCTGTTATGGTCCTTTTTGACCGTGGACTCCTCTCCCCTGACCAAAAACTCAAGGATTTCTTCCCGGAGTTCTCATCACCTTCATGCCTGAATGAAAACCAGCAGGCCGTACCATGCGGCACTGACATAACTATAGCTCACCTGCTGACTATGACCTCAGGTATCCCCTATGCCAACAGCGGCAACCCCTCAGTTGACGCAGCAGGCAGACTTTTCGACGCAGTTATCGAAGGTCAGGAAAATCATCAGGAGCTCTCCACCCTCGATTTCTGCCGGAAAGCAGGAAGCATCCCTCTTTCATTCGTCCCCGGCGAAAAATGGGACTACGGCATATCTGCCGACATCCTTGGAGGTGTTGTTGAAAAGGTCTCAGGCATGAGATACAGCAGATTCCTGGAGGAAAACATTTTTGCTCCTCTCGGCATGAAAGATACAGGTTTCTATGTCCCTGAGGAAAAAACCGGAAGATTCACTGCCCTCTACCGCTGGGATGACGGAAAGCTGGTCAGAGACTATGGAAATTATCTTGGTCTCACTGACTACTCTGCTCCGCCGGCCTTTGAGTCAGGAGGTGCCGGACTCGTCTCAACTATCAGGGATTATTCCAGATTCGCCTGTATGCTCGCAGGAAAGGGAGAGTTCGACGGAGTCCGCATTATCAGTGAAAAAGCCTTTGAATACATGACCGCTCCCCGTCTTGGCCAAAAGCAGAAGAGCTGTCTCTGGCCCAGGCTCGCAGGCTATAACTACGGTGCTCTAATGAGAGTCATGACTGACGTATCCTCCTCAGAGATCAAGACCTGCAACGGTGAATTCGGCTGGGACGGCTGGACAGGTACTTATTTCTGTGCCGACCCTGTAAACAGGATAGTTGTGCTCTACTTCACACAGATAGCAGGTGCAGGGACAACATTCCAGGCTGCAAAGATCAGCGAGGCCGCTTACCGCTGTCTTTCATCTGACCAATAACATAAAATAAGCCTTTGGCATATGATTATAAGGAGAGTTCCTCTCTCAATCCAGTGAAAGGAAGATCATCATGCCAAAGGTATTTTTATCGCCTTCTACCCAGGAGTGGAACCAGTATGCCACCAGCGGCAATGAGGAAATGTACATGAACATCCTCGCTGACCGTATCGAACCATATCTCCGTTCCAGCGGCATACAGTTCGTCCGAAACGACCCTGACCGGAACGTCAGCGGGGCTATCCAGGATTCAAACTCCGGTAACTATGACGTACATCTTGCTCTCCATTCAAATGCCGCCCCGGAAAATCTGGCCGGTAGGCTCAGGGGCATTGATATATATTTTGCGCCGAAAAGTTCTCTCAGTGAAAAGCTGGCAAACATCATAGCGAACAATTTGAAAATGGTCTACCCTCTGCCTGACAAGGTCCGCGCTCTGCCCACTGAGGTGCTTGGGGAGGTTCTGAGGACCCGTGCTGTGGCTGTTCTCTGTGAGCTTGGCTACCACGACAACTACGCTGATGAGGCATGGCTGAAAAATAACCTTGACTCTATAGCTCAGAATCTGGTCCGCTCCCTCTGCGACTACTTCGGTATCCCGTTTATCCCCGCTGGGCCTGTACGCTGGGGAACTGTTGCAACTGACGGCACCGGCCTGAACATCCGCAGCTACCCTTCGCTCTCAGGAACCATTCTCGGCTCCATGCCCAACGGAGCTCAGGTGACTATCAACGGTGAAACTGACGGCTGGTTTGTCGTTGCCTATAACGGTATCACCGGATATGCAAGCAGCAAGTTCATCATATATTGATAAAAAAGCCGTACAGTTTCGTGCTGTACGGCTTTTTGTCACTTCTTCTGAGTGGGCTTCTTCTTTTTCTTCTTGCTCATTTTCGGCACTGCATATATGGGCTTCAGCGGCTTTGCCTTGCTCTTGAACACTACCCATGAGTAGATACAGATGACGATATATATGATGCAGAGTACTATTGATATTTTCAGCGCATTCTTAAACCAATCTGACTTATAGAACCTCTTGGCTGCTTCAAGATTGTACTTCGACTTAGAACGTTCAACATCCGAAACTGCTACCAGCTCTACAGTACCCAGCTCTTCACCGGAATACTCCAATGTTACCTCTCCAAGGACGTCGCCCTTCTTTACAGGAGCTTGCAGTGAGCTCTTGTACCAGGTTATCTTGTCCTTTTTAATGAGGGATGTGTCTATCTCGTCATACCAGAGAAGGGAGAATTCCTCCTTCGGACGGGCAAGTACATAGTCGTTTCCGTCTGCAAGCGATACAGGCAGCTCTCCTACCTCAGCGGTATCTGCAAGTATTATCTGATAGGAGAAGTGGTTGAATCCCCAGTCAAAGAGCTTTTTGGCATCGTCTATATGATAGTAGGTCACATTTCCCTCGGAATCATTGAAGGGTGCCTTCAGCAGTACTGCAAGGTAATTGTTTCCGTCCTTGCTGGCAATGGAGATTATATTCCTTCCGGCAGCTACAAGATTTGCTGTCTTTATTCCCTTGGCTCCCATGTAGTAATTCTCGTTATCAGGGTCCATCATGACGTTGGAGTGTTTCCATATCCACTCGTCGATGTGCTGATGTCTTTCAGGATTCGGAACTGAAGGAGTATAGCTGTACGTAGTTGCTATGTTCTCAAAAAGCGGCACATCAAGTGCGTACCTTGTGAGAGTCGTCATATCTCTTGCGGTAGTGTACTGGTTCTCATCATACATTCCTGTGGGGTTTGTAAAGTGAGTCGAGCTCATTCCAAGCTCTGCTGCCTTGTTGTTCATCATCTCAACGAATCCGCTTACGCTGTCACCACCTACGTGATATGCAAGTGTTTCAGCAGCCTCAACCGATGATGTCAGCATCATACAGTAAAGCAGGTCGTTTATCGTAAGAACGTCACCGTCACAAAGGTCACAGTCCGGAAGGTCATCGCTGAAATCCCTTTCGTTAAGAGTCTCATAGATGTGTGTGTAGACCTCCGGGTCGAGTGTGAGTTCCTTGTTGAGATCGTGGCACTCCTCCAGCACAATGACTGCTGTCATTATATTTACAAGAGGTCCCGGCATCTGTTTGAGGTCAGGATTCTTTTCGTGGAGGATTATGTCAGCATCAAGATTCACAAGCACTGCCGACTCGCTCTGGATAGGCGATTTCAGCGGAAAACTCATTGCTTTGGCCTTGGGTATATATACAAACGGCATCAGCAGCGCTAATGCTGCGATGACAGAAATCAGTCTCTTCATATGCTCTCCTTCATTTATACGGACATCCGTAGATTCATACATTAATATTATAACACATCCTGAGAGATTTTTAAAGCCTTTTTAAAAATTTTTTTGAAAATTTTATGTCATCTGTATCCCCGACCTGAGCTCCATTAACACTTGCTTTATATACTAAGATGTGATATAATAGATGTATCAAATATACGGAGGAACCTTAATTGATATACGTTACTGGAGATACTCACGGAGACCTCAGCAGATTCAAGGAGCCCGGCATGAAAAAGCTGCGCCGGGGTGATACTCTCATTATCTGCGGAGACTTCGGTTTTATTTGGAACGGCTCCAAAAAAGAAAAGTCTGTACTGAAAAAACTCGCATCAAAAAACTTCACTATCGCTTTTGTGGACGGCTGTCATGAGAATTTCGATATACTTGAAAGTCTTCCTGTAACTGACTGGAACGGCGGTAAAGTACAAATGATAGCCGGCAACATCGTTCACTTGATGCGTGGACAGGTCTATACTATTGAGGGAAAGAAAATATTCGCATTCGGCGGCGGTCACAGTCAGGACTACGATTTCCGCAGAGACAGCGAATGGTGGGAACGTGAACAGCCCTCCCATGACGAGATCCGTGAGGGCCTTCATAACCTTGAGATAAACGACAATACCGTTGACTACGTCATAACCCACGAGCCGCCTGCTTCTCTCAAGGACTGCCTCAATGTTGACGTCCTTCAGAGACTGGAAGTACACGCTTTCTTTGAGGACATAATCAAGACCTGTACATATAAAAAATGGTATTTCGGCAAATGCCATATCGATAAGCATATCCCGATCAAATTCTATGCGGTGTTCAATAACGTTACGCCGCTT
>ODAI010664148.1_pt1 | contig 21214 bp, 21 predicted proteins | sample 1539321 | NCBI WGS metagenome assembly ODAI01 (sample SAMN02144231, study PRJEB22623) | gut metagenome | biome: sheep rumen | host: Ovis aries | place: New Zealand | reverse complement strand
TTGGGATTGTTCTTGGAAGATTGGGAATCGGCTCGCCTGAAAAAAAAGAATTGATTTTTTCAAAAAAAAAAGATTTCCTGCGGGACACGTTTTCCGCAATTCCGGATGAGACTTTCCGAATGCTTGACGCGCTTAAATCAAGGAAAATAAAAATCGGACTCATCACGAACACTTTTTCCGACGAGCGTGATTTCATAAGGCAGTCTGATTTGTTCCCATATTTTGACGCTGCCCTAATCTCCTTTGAGCAGGGACTCTGCAAGCCTGATTTGGAACTGTACCGAAGAATGACGGATCTTCTGCATGTTTCCCCCGATGAGTGTCTTTATGTCGGCGACGGTGGCTCAAGGGAACTTCAGGGAGCGGAGAAAGCCGGGATGCATCCTGTGCAATGCACTTGGTTCCACGAGCTTGCCTTTGAGCCGCACATCCCATGTCCCATTCTGGAAGAATTTGACCATGCCGCAAGTCAGAGCCAGATCCTTGATTTCTTGGATTGACCCGGAGAGAAAACTGTAGTTTTTTTCTCGATTTTATGTTATATTTTTACGAGGAGGTATGTTATGGCAAGACCCATTTTAGAGACACCCATTTTATTTGGTGAAGATGCACGTAGATTTGAAAGGAAAATGCAGGATGCGACATGTACCCTCTCTCAGCAGGAAAAAGATGAGCTGATGTCAAGTTACAAGGCTGTTTTGGCTGCTCTTGAGCGTGGAGAAGCATCAAGAAAGGCAAGGCTTTCCAAACGTATGGGTACCACAAAATGATTTCCGAGTTTGATTTCTTTGATAAGTATGAAATTCAAAAATTGGAGAATGACATTTCTGTCAATGAGTTCGACTGCGGAGATGATGATTTAAATGATTTTATAAGAAGCGAAGCCTTTTTTTATAAGCACCAATATCTTTCTATGCCTTACGTTCTTACCGAAAAAGATAGGATTGATAAAATTTTGGCATATTTTACGCTCGCAAATGACAAAATATCTGTCGCTGATTTTCCATCGAACAATCAATTCAATAAGTTTAAAAAAGAAAACTTCAACAAGGAAAAATATTTAAGAAGCTACCCGTCTGTAAAAATCGGACGCTTGGCAATCTGCAAAGAGATGCAAGGTCAGGGGATAGGAACTCATCTGCTCCGGTTCATAAAAATGTATTTTGTCGCGGACAACAAGACCGGTTGCCGTTTTATAACGCTTGATGCCTATCGTGGCGCGACTGATTTCTATAAGCGAAATGGATTTGACTTCTTGCAAAAAGAGGACAAAAATCCGACCCAGCTGATGTATTTTGACCTGATGAACGTCGGTTTATGAGCTCTCCCCTTGCATGATTTTTGATTTGTGATATACTAGTATACAAGGGAGGGAAATCTCCCTTTGACAGATTATACGCGAGGTAAATTTATGAGAGCATTTCTTGATGACGATTTCATTCTGAGGGGTGAGTGCGCCCGGACTTTATATCACAAATATGCGGAGGGAAAGCCGATTTTCGACTTCCACAATCATCTTTCGCCCAGGGAGATTTATGAGGACAAGAGCCTCGGGAATCTAGCGAACGCATGGCTTGACCATGACCACTACAAATGGAGGGCGATGAGGGCTTTCGGAGTGAGCGAGGAGCTGATTACGGGACACATCAGAAAGGACGGAACCGTAAAAAGCGACGATGAGCGCGGAGGAAAGGATGCCGTACAAAAAGCCGACTATGAGAGGTATCTTGCCTTTGTGAGAACCTTGCAGCACTGCGTGGGAAATCCCCTCTACCACTGGAGCCATCTGGAGCTTGCCCGCTATTTTGGAATCAATGAGCCGCTTACCGAAAAAAATGCGCGTGAGGTCTGGGACAAATGCAATGAGCTTCTTTCCAAGCCTGATTTTGGTCCGCGAGGTCTTCTTAAAAAAATGGGCGTGAAGGAGCTTTGCACCACCGACGATCCTTTGGACAATCTTGAGTGGCACAAAAAACTCCGTGAGGAATGGAAGGACGTGAAAGTGCTCCCCTCATTCAGGCCGGACGTCATCGTCAACGCGGAGAGCCCGGATTTTCCGAACTACATTCTGCGGCTTCAGGAGATGGACGGAAAAAGAATCATGGAGCTTTCTGACATGATTGCCGCGGTCTCAAGACGCATGGATTTTTTCAAGGAGAACGGAAGCCTTGTGAGCGACCATTCGCTTGAGAATGATTTTTACATGTGCGCCGACTACAAGGACGCGAATTATATTTTCCAAAAGGCATGGATCGGAAAAGTCTTGAAGCACGACGAGCTTGCAAAATACAAGGGCTACATTCTGACCGAGCTTGGAAAACTCTACGCTCAGAAAGGATTCGTCATGCAGATTCACATCGGTGCCCTCAGGGACAACAACCGCGCCATGTTCGACGCTGCCGGTAAAAACATCGGTGAGGACAGCCTGAACGATTTTAACTTTGCGCCGCAGATTGGTGCCGTTCTGAATTCAATCTACTCAGCGGAGCCGAATGCAAGGACAATCCTCTACAATCTGAATCCCAAGGACAACGAGGCTCTTGCCACTATGGCCGCCAATTTCCGCAACTGCCAGGCAGGACCCGCATGGTGGTTCAACGATCACAAGGACGGAATTGAGGAGCAGATCCGCGTTTACTCAAGGACATCGGTCTTGGGACGCTACGTGGGAATGCTTACCGACAGCCGGAGTTTTCTTTCCTATCCGAGACACGAGTATTTCAGGCGCATCCTTTGCAACTACATAGGAAATCTTGTGGAGGAGGGGGAGTTCCCCTGGGACGAGGAGCTTCTTGGAAAAATGGTCGGGGACATCTGCTACAAAAACGCAGTGGATTTTTTCGGCTGAGTCCTGAATCAAAATATGGAGCTTGTAAGACGGACCGGATGAATTACGGCTGCCTCTAAAAACTACTAAATTGCAAAATCATATTTTTCTATATGACAAATTGAAAAAATGTATTATAATGGAAGATATGAATTTGCAACCGGTCTACCTTATTGCTGTTTTTATTTCTCTTGCGACGCTGATTGTTTTTTATGAAATCAACGCGGGCAAAATCAACAAGAACTATCTGATGATGTTCCTGACGACGCTGATTTCAAATTTCGGCTATGCCATGTCGGTTTATTCGGACACTCTGGAAGCTGCGATGTCGGGAAATCTTGTCTCATACATCGGAAGCATTTTTACGATTCTTTTCATGCTGATTGTGGTCGTGGACATGTGCGGAAAAAGATTTTACCTTCCGCTTCGATTCGGACTCCTTGCCTATGCCATCGTGATGAGCTTTATGATTGCGACCACAAAGGACAGCAACCTCTTTTTCAAAATGCCGGAGCTTGAGAAATATTTCGGACTCACGATAATAGCATACAAGACCGGTCCCGCGATGTATTTCTACATAGCCTATCTTGCTGCAATCAACATAGCTGCGATGTCCGTGGTGGTCCACTCAATCTTCAGAAAAAAGAAGGTCTCGAAGCGCACTTTGTTCACTCTTTTGCTCATGCTCGTCTTTGGAACCCTCACCTACATAATTCCGCTTTCGTTGAAAGTAAAGCTCAACCTGATGCCCTACACATACATTCTGATGGAGATTTTCTTCATCCTCTTTTCCATGCGGGCGAACACCTACGACCTTCAGCTCAATTTGATGAACGTCTACAAATCCCGCGGAGGATACGGCTACATTGCCTTTGACAACAAGGGACGATTTTTGAGCTCCGATGATTTTGCCCTCATGCTTTTTCCCGAGCTGAATGACGTTCCGGTAGACTCCCAGATTCCATCCTCCTGCGCCGACTTGATTCACTTCCTTCACTATAATGACAGGAACTGGAAGTGGAATGAGCACTGCAACCAGGACTTTAAAATCACCTGCAACGACAAGTCCGCGATCTGCACAATCCACCAGATTTCCACGAAGGGAAATCGCCTGGGATATCTCTTTGAGCTCCGCGATGACACCGAGCAGCAGAATTACATAAAGGGAATCAACCTTCACAACGAGGAGCTGAAGAAATTAATAGAAGAAAAAACTCAGCAGGTGATTGTCATGCAGGAGTCCATCATCAAGGGAATGGCCACGATGGTAGAAAGCCGCGACAACTCCACGGGGGGGCACATCCTCCGCACAAGCGACTGCATAAAGATTTTTGCGGACGAGCTTCTGAAGCATCCTGAGCTCACTTCCTGCACTCCGTCATTTTGCTCGAACGTCATAAAGGCGGCCCCGATGCACGACCTTGGAAAAATCGCCGTGGATGATTCCATTTTGCGGAAGCCCGGAAGATTCACCGAAGAGGAATACAGCAAGATGAAAAATCATGCGGCGAAGGGAGCCGTGATTGTTGCGAAGGTCCTTGATGAGATTGAGGACGTTGAGTTCAAGAACATCGCCATAAACGTTGCCCACTACCACCATGAGAAATGGGACGGAAGCGGTTATCCAGAGCATCTTAAGGGGACTGAGATTCCGCTTGAGGCAAGAATCATGGCGCTCGCAGATGTCTTTGACGCGCTCGTGAGCAAGAGATGCTACAAGGAGGCGAAATCCTTTGACGAGGCTTTTGAAATCATCGAGCATGATCTGGGACATCACTTTGACCCGGAGATCGGAAAGATATTTTTACAGTGCAGGCCCCAGCTTGAGTCCTACTACAGCTCATCCGTGCACATGCTTTGAAAAAATCCCATGTGGGTGATGCAAAAGACGCGAAGGTATGCTATAATGGATCTTGCAGGAGGAATAAGTATGGTTTCAGTAAATGGATATTTTGATGGAAATACGTGCATCGCGCTGGATACATCTCATTTTCATCCTAACCAGCGCCTGATAATAACCGCTTTGGACGAAGATTTTGAAGATAAAAAACAGAATGCGGAAAAACAAATAGCTTTTGAAGCGCTTCATGGTGTATTCGGAACAATGACGCACGCTGAGGCTGAAGATATACGCAATAACCGTGTAAATTTCAAGGAGCGGTTTTAATGCTGTATATGTTTGACACTAATATTGTCAGTTATTTGCTTGAAAAAAAATCATACGTTGTGGAGAGATTTGATTCTCTTTTTTTTCAGAATGATTTTGCAATTTCGGATATTGTACGTTATGAAATACAACGCGGAATTTTTTACAGGCAGTCCAAAAAATTGCAGGATGATTTTGATGTGTTTTGCAAATATATTCCTGTAATTCCGATTTCATCCGCAGATTTTTTGTTGGCGGCCCGAATTTACTCTAATTTACGCCACAAGGGACAAATTATTGAAGACGCAGATATTTTTATCGGGGCTGTTGCAATCACAAATAATGCCGTTCTCGTAACAAATAATGAGGAGCATCTTGGGCGTATCGAAGGCCTTAAAATAGAAAACTGGGCAAAATAAGATTGTTGTTCGCAAATTAAAGCCGCAACACAGACTTTCACACGAGAGATGAAAGTTCCTCCCACCTTGCGTGTGCCTCTTCGAGCCGTGCGGAAATCTTTTTGTATTCATCTCCCGCGGCGGATGACTTTGCGTAGTCTGCCGATGACATGTCTTCCTCAAGAGACTTCTGTTTTTCCTCAAGCTCCGCAATCTCAATCTCAAGCGCCTCAAGCTCCTTCTGCTCCTTGAACGAGATTTTTTTCGGTCGCTCCGTTTTTGCCGGGTATTTTGCCGCCTCCTGATTTTTTTTCTCCCTTTCCTTTTTCGCCTCTTTTTCTTCCTCGGCCTTTTTCATGTCACGGTATTGCAGGTACTCGCTGCACTTTCCCACGTAGCCTGAGACCGAGCCGTCGTCCTCCATTATGAAAAGGGAGTCCACAGTTTTGTCCATGAAGTAGCGGTCGTGGCTCACAACAAGAAGGCATCCGTTAAAGGAAGTGAGGAAATCCTCCAGGATGTTCATCGTGAAAATGTCGAAGTCGTTCGTAGGCTCGTCCAAAATCAAAAAGTTGGGGTTTGTCAAAAGCAGTCTTACCAAAAAAAGTTTTTTTCTCTCACCTCCGCTTAAAGTGCTTACGGGCGAGTAGAGAATCTTTCCCTCAAAACCGAACTGCTCCAAAAACTGTGACGTGCTTAAAGTCGTGCCGTCATTTCTCCGTATAATCTCCGCCGCTTCCTTCGCGTATTCCAGAACCGAAAGGGACGTGTCCTTGAACTCAATGTTCTGCCTGTAGTATGCGAAGACCGTGTTCTCTCCGTAATCCACCGAGCCGCTGTCTGGCTTCAGTTCCCCGGTGATTATGTTTAGCAGGGTTGATTTTCCCGAGCCGTTGTCGCCGAAGATTCCGATTTTTTGTCCCTTGGTGAATTTGTAGCTGAAATCTTTCAGGACCGGAACGCAATTTTTTTCCGACGCTTTGTTCTCCGAAAATCCCTTGGGAAAATCCTTGCAGATTTTATGAAGCTCCAGAACTTTTCCGCCGAGCCTCCTTCCGGCAACCTCAAAGGAAAATCCCTTGTCCGCCTGAAATCTCTCCCTGTTGATCAATGCCATGTCGTGCTGGATTCTTGCCTTTGCCTTTGTTCCCCTCGCGCACGGTCCTCGCATGAGCCAGTCACGCTCCACACGCAGCACAGACTCAATCCGTCTTTCCGTGTTCGCCTCGATGATCGACTCAGACTCTTTTTTCTCAAGATAGTCCGCGTAGTTTCCCGTGTAAAGTTTGAGACGGTTCCTTGCAAGCTCATAGATGTTCGTGCAGACAGCATCCAAAAAATACCGGTCGTGAGTTACCATGAGAACCGCGCGCGATGTCTGTGCAAGATGATTTTGAAGCCAGTAGATTGTGCTGATGTCCAGGTGGTTCGTGGGCTCGTCCAAAAGCAAAAGCGGTGAGTCCTCAACAAGAACCTGGGCCAGGGCTACTTTTTTTATCATGCCGCCTGAAAGCTCCGACATTTTTCTCTCAAGGTCGTGGATTCCGAGCGTGGAAAGAATTGAGCGCACCTGTGACTCGTAGTTCCAGAGACTTCCCTTGTCCATCGCAAGGCTCAGCGAGTCGAATTCATTTTGCAGCGACTGGCTGATTCCATTTTCCATTTTTTCGCAGACATCAATATAGGCCCGGATTGTCCTGAGCTTCGGGGACTGTGAGCGGAAGATGTGGTCTCGGATTGTGTCGTCGGGAAGAAAGTCAGGATTCTGAGGAAGATAGGATATGACCGAGCTTTCCTGATTCGGGATGGGAGCAAGACTTTTGTTGAACACGACGCTTCCTTCATCGGGAGTGAGTTTTCCCGCGATGGTCTGGAGCAGGGTTGATTTTCCGGTTCCGTTTCGTCCTATGAGAGCCGCCTTGTCGCCTTCGTTCAGTCCAAATGTAACTTCTGTAAAAAGAGGCTTTTCCCGCCCCAGCTTTGAAAGATTGCTTACGGATAAAATGTTCATGCCGGAAAGTCTATCACAATTTTTCTTTTTTTTATACCCCCTTGCTTCCCACTTGCATATAATCAAAAAGTCCTGTATAATTATGCAAAATGCTGGAAGAAAAAAAAGGGAGGACCAAATGGATTTCGGAACTGTAGAATATGAAGATTTGATGCAAAAGCTCACAAGGCTTGCCCAATGCAATGATCCCATCGATCCCGCGCTCTATCAGAAATACGACGTGAAAAGAGGACTCCGCCAGGCAGACGGACGAGGTGTGCTTGTAGGACTTACCCGGATTGGAGATGTTGTGGGCTATGAGCTTGATGAAGCCGGAAAAAAAGTTGCAGTTCCTGGCCGCCTGATTTACCGCGGATATTCCGTCGAGGATATCGTGCATGATGTGGAAAAGCACAAGCAGTTCGGCTATGAGCAGTGTGTCTATCTCTTGCTTTTCGGAGAGCTTCCCACACAGAGCCAGCTTGATGAGTTCAACCGTGTGCTGGGAATGTTGCGCACCCTTCCTCCGAATTTTACCGAGGACATGATTATGAAGGCTCCTTCTAGCGACATCATGAACAAAATCGCCCGTGGAGTCCTTGCCTCATACTCTTATGACAACGATCCTGAGAACCGCGACGTGAGAAATATCCTGCGTCAGTGCATAGAGCTTATCTCCAGGTTCAGCACCCTTGCGGCTTACGGATATCAGGCGAAGAGACGCTACTATGACGGAAAGAGCATGTACATCCACAATCCGGATCCAAATCTGAGCACGGCGGAAAATTTTCTCCGTCTTATCAGAAGCGACAAATCATACACAAGGCTTGAGGCGGAAATCCTTGACCTTGCCCTGATTCTTCATGCCGAGCACGGTGGAGGAAACAACTCTTCCCTTACAATCCACGTAGTCTCATCTGCTGATACGGACACATATTCGGCGGTTGCGGCAGCGGTCGGTTCTTTGAAAGGCCGTCGTCATGGTGGAGCCAACATCCGCGTAATGGAAATGATGGACGACATCAAAGCTCACGTGAAGGACTGGAGCAGTGAAACGGAGGTCGCGGATTATCTCAGGAAGATTGTGCGTAAGGAAGCCTTTGACCACACGGGACTCATCTACGGACAGGGACATGCGGTCTACACAATCAGCGATCCGAGGGCATTGCTTCTTCGTGCCAAGGCAGCCGAGCTTGCAAAGGAAAAGGGATGCGAGGAAGAGTTCAATCTCTACAATCTGATTGACAGGCTTGCTCCCCAGATTCTCTACGAAAAAATCGGTGACAAAAAGCGTGTCTGCACCAACGTTGATTTTTACTCCGGATTCGTCTACACCATGCTTAACATTCCCCGCGAGCTTTACACTCCACTTTTCGCAATCGGTCGAATCGCCGGGTGGAGCGCACACCGCATAGAGGAAATTGTCGCCGGTGGAAGAATTTACAGACCTGCTTACAAAAATGTTTCGGAGGAGCGTCCCTATGTTCCCATCGAAGACCGTGTTGCGTCTCCTCTTGGACCCGTGCCTGCCGAAAGCGATGAGGTAAGTACTGCGGGACCTTCCGACTAGGAGAAAAAAATGGAGGGACAGATTTTACTCTACATCCAGAATCGCATAAGGGTCGCCGCGTTGAATCCGATTGTCGTCGCGATAACGTCTTTGGGTAACGCCGGGTGGTTTTGGCTCGCTCTCAGCATCCTGCTTTTTTTGATTCCGAAAACCAGGCATCTCGGAGTGCTTTGTTGTTGCTCCATGTTTTTTATGGTTGTCCTGAACAATATGATTCTGAAAAATCTTGTTGACAGGATCCGTCCCTTCGTTGATTATCCCGACATCCTTCCGCTCGGTCACATTCCGAAAGACTCATCCTTTCCTTCAGGACACACAGCCGCATCCTTTGCCGTCGCCACTGTGATTTTGTGCCGCACGAAAAAAAGATTCGGAATCCCGGCGATAATCCTTGCCACACTGATTGCTCTCTCACGTCTTTATGTCGGAGTGCATTATCCCACGGATGTCCTTGGCGGTTTTGTGATGGGTCTTCTGTGCTCTTTCCTTGGCATGAGGTGCGGTGAGCTTCTTTGCGCTGTCCTTTCAAAAAAATTTCCTTCGTTCAAAAATCCTTCCGCGTCAGAAAAGTCTGAAAAAGATTCTATGGAACAAAAATCGGATTTGTGCTAGAATCGTCTCATGCTTAAAGAATTATTTGAACTTTACGTTACTTTTTTCAAAATCGGTGCCGTCACGTTTGGCGGAGGATATGCCATGCTTCCCATTTTGGAACGTGAGCTCGTAGCGAAAAAAAAGTGGGCCACAAGCGAGGACCTCCTTGACTACTATGCCATTTCCCAGGTCACGCCCGGAGTGATTGCCGTGAATGTCTCCACTTTCATCGGATTTCGTAGAAGAAAAATCCCCGGCGGAATCTTTGCGACTATGGGTGTCGTAACTCCTTCGGTCATCATCATCAGCGTGATTGCGATGTTCATTTCGAATTTCGAGGAGATTGTGTGGGTTCAGAAAATGCTTTCCGGAATCAACGTCGCTGTGGCTGCCCTTCTCACATACGCGGTTTTTAATTTCGCACGCAAGTCAATCAAAAAATGGTGGGGCGCGATTTTTTACGTCCTTGCATTCGCCGCAATCTATTTTCTGAAGCTTCCTTCCGTCGTGGTGATTGTCTCGGCTGCTGTTTTCGGAATCCTTGTCACATGGCTCACCGGTGGACTTAAGAAAAAGGAGGCGGAAAAATGATGACAGGAATCCTTGGGCTCGTGCAGCTTTTTTTCATATTCTTTTACGTTGGACTTTTTGCCGTGGGAGGAGGACTTGTCGCGGCGACTTTCATGCAGCAGATTCTCGTGGAAAAATATGGCGTAATCAGCCTGGAAAAATTCTACACGATGATGGCCATTTCTGAAAGCACACCCGGACCCATCGGAATCAACCTTGCGACATACTGCGGAACCGAGCTTTACGGACCTGTAGGCGGGATTGTGACGACCCTGGGTGAGATTGCGCCTTCGCTGATTGTCATAATGCTGATAGCACGTTTTTTCGCGAACTTCCAGAAAAGACCTGTTGTTCAGGCTGCGTTCAACGGATTGCGTCCTGCCACTGCCGGAATGGTTTTGGTCGCCTTGCTCAATGTTTTTTTCATAGCAGTTTTGAACCTTCCGCTTTTCCGTGAGTCGGGAAAAATCCTTGACCTCTTCCAGTGGAAGTCCATGATTTTTTATGCGCTTGCCTTAGTCCTTCTCTTTGCCTTCAAAAAGCTGCATCCGGTTTTCGTCGTTCTCGCGGGCGCGGTTTTCGGACTCATTTTTCTTTAGGGAAAACAAACCGACTTTGATAGCGTTAAAAGGACATTCGTGGACGCATCTTCCGCAAAGAATGCATTCCGTACTGCGCTCCGATTTTACGGGATTTACGTCCATGGGGCAGACTTCGGCACACTTTCCGCATGACACGCATTTTCCTTTGTCCACCGAAAGATGCACGAGGGAGACCTTGTTCAAAAGCGCGTAGATTGCACCGAGGGGACAGAGCGTCTTGCAGAAAAATCTGTGGATGAAAACACATAGCACAAGGACCGCAATCAGGATGGAAATCTTGAGGATAAAAAGCGGACCGAGACTCTGGTGCAAGTCCGGGTTTGTCGCAATCAGGGGAAGGGCGGCTTCAAGAGTTCCTGCGGGACAGATGTACTTGCAGAAAGCTGGATCTCCGCTTCCGGCATAATTTGTGTCAGCGACGGGCAGAATCAAAACGAAAATCAAAAGGACTGCGTATTTTAAGAACTTGAGCGGTTTCCAAAGCCTGATTTTTTTTCCGGGGATTTTGTGAATCACTTCCTGTATCAGACCGAAGGGACAGAGAAAGGCACAGATGGCGCGACCGAAAATCACTCCGAATGCAAGAATCAGACCCGCGGCGTAAAATGAAAAATTGAATTTAATCGAGCCGCTCACAGCCTGCATTGCACCGATGGGACAAGAGAAAGTTGCGGCGGGACATGAGTAGCAGTTCAATCCCGGGACGCAGAATTTTTTCCAGCTTCCCTTGTAGATTTTTCCGCTGATGAAATTCGTGACCCGCGAGTTGCAAAAACCGAATGCGGCAATCTGGATGAGTTTTCTTTTGACCGGATTTTTTATCTTGAGTTTCATTTTAACCGAGCCCTATACATTCCATGCAGATTCGTACCGCCTTTTTCAGAACAGTGAAAACTTCCCCGCGACGGATTCCGAAAGTAATCGATGCCACGGAAATCAGTGCGAGGAAAATGCAAATCAGATTTCTTGAGAGATTTTTATTTCTCACCTGTTTTCTTCCAGCCAGTCGGTCAGAGCGGACTTGTATTTCTCAACCTGGGCTCCCACAATCATCTCGCTAACGACCCTTCCGTTTGAGTCCACCAGAAATGTCGTCGGCACATACTGCAGTCCCGAGATAAAATCCGCGACATCGCCAAGAGCAAGGATATTCGTAAAATCAGCTCCCGCATCCCCGATTATGCTTTTCGCCTCCTCAATTCCGCCCGAGTCCTTTTGTGACGTGACGTCGCACACGATTCCGATAATCTGGGCATCCTTGTCCATGTCCTTTGCCCACGACGCAAGCTCAGGCATCTCTTGTATGCAGGGACCGCAAAAAGTTCCCCATACATTTACCACGGTGATTTTTTTCCGCGAGAAGATTTCCCTGCCCACTTTGTTTCCGTCCAAATCAACCGACTCAAAATCCGGGATGAAAGAAAGCTCTCCGTCGTCTGAAGGATTCTCATAGTCAGAATCATCCTGTGCATTTGAATCCTCAAAATCAGTGCCGCTTGCTCCGGTTGATTCTAAATCGGGCTCGTCCTCTATTTTAATCAACCTTGCTTTTTTCACGGCTTTTCCTACCGCGGACTTACATTCCTCAAATCTTGCCGACTCGTCCTCTTCCATTCCCTCACTGTCACTTTCCGGAATGTCGTAGAGATATGTGCTGCCGTATTTTTCCCCGAGCATGGAAAATCCCGCGATAATCTCCGAGTTCTCGTTTTCCGGATTCAGAAGCTCCTTGTACTCGTCGTTCGGAATCACCATAATCTGCGCGAGAAGTTTTTGATGCACTCCCAAATCCGCATAGAGCTGATTCAAAAATGCGTCCTGATCGGCATCATCTGGAAGAAGGTTCCATTTTTTATCCGCCTCACTGAGGATTCTTTCAATCTCCGTCTCATCGCTGAAGGTAATCATCGCGCACGGAAAGTGTGTCATGCTGTTTCCAATCTGCTGCACGACGAGTCCCTTTTCCTTGTAGGATTCATCGAGCGGCAAAAAGACTCCGACTTTCTCAAGCGTCATTCCTTCCTGATTTTTGCATCCTGAGCCAAGTGTCAGAGTTGTGGCCATAAAAAAAACTGCCAGTGCCTTTGTTAAAAAAATTTCTTTTGCTTTCGTAGTTCTCATGGACACAATCTTATCAGATAAGGGGCTCTTTTACAATAGCGGTCATTTCAAAAAATTTACTTCCCAAATCATCCGGAATGTGATATTATCGGGGAAGGCTCCTTTTATGGTGCCGCTTGGGGGTGCATTATGAGTCGTCCGTTGGTCTGCCTTACTTTGACGGGGAAGACGCTGCAGGAAGATTTTGAGACCTTGGAAAAATACCGCACTTATGTTGACGTGGCTGAGCTTAGGGCGGATTTCCTTGAAGATGATGAGAAGCATTTGATAAAAAAGTTTCCTGAGATGGCGAGAATGCCTTGCATACTTACAATCAGGCGCAAGATTGACGGCGGGATGTTCATGGAGGGTGAGGCGAACCGATCCGTTCTTTTCGCGCGGGCCCTTTCTTTTGTTGACGAGGACAAGTCCAAGAATTTCGCCTATGTTGATTTCGAGGATGATTTTCATGTCTCCTCACTTCAGGACGCAGCTCTTGCTTACGGACTTAGAATCATCAGGAGCCTTCATTCCATGGACGCGCCGGTTTTGAATCTTGCCGAGAGACTTGAGAAACTCAGGGATTCCGAATTCGAGATTCCGAAAATCGCTTTTATGCCGCGCACTCTTGAGGATGTGAGGAACGTCTTCGAGGAGGCGAAAAAAATCAAGGACTCCAACCACATTCTTCTTGCGATGGGACCTCTCGGAACTCCCACACGGATTCTGAGCGCGAAGCTGAAAAATTTTTTGACCTTCACTTCAGCTAAGGAAAGCCTTGGAAATCTTCCTACTCTGGGACATCTTGATCCAGTTACTTTGTGCGAGACATACCATTTCCGGTCAATCAACGAAGAGACATCAATCTACGGCATCACCGGGTGGCCTCTTGTAAAGACATCAAGTCCGGAACTGCACAACGGCGGATATGAGAAGCACAAGATGAACTCGGTCTACATTCCCATGAGGTCAGAGTCCTTTTCCGATGCGCTGAACTTCGCGAGGACTGTCGGCGTAAAAGGGATGTCCGTGACTATCCCCCACAAGGAGGCTGTCCTGAGTCAATCCGTCAACGTGGACTCAAGGGTGAGGACCATCGGAGCATGCAATACGCTCGTGAAGGATGAGGACGGTGAGTGGTGCGGCTACAATACCGACGTGAGCGGATTTACGAGATCCCTGCTTGAGTTTACGGGGACAAAAAATCTCTCTCATCTCAAGGTTGCGATCATCGGTGCGGGTGGGGCTGCCAAGGCTGTGTCCTATGCGGTCCGGGAGCTCAAGGGAAAGGCTTGTGTCTTCAACAGGACTCTTCCAAAGGCAAGGATTTTGGCCGAGCAGTACGGATTCAAATACGCGGCTCTTACAGAGGACAATGTGGGTCTCCTGAAAAAATACAGTGACCTTATCGTGCAGACTACATCGGTCGGGATGAACAGCACTGACGAACCTAGCGAAAAGAACGATCCGATTTTTTTCTATGAGTTTACCGGGCGTGAAATGCTCTTTGACCTTGTTTATGTTCCGAGCGTCACACCTGTTATGTCACGGGCCTCAAAAGCCGGATGTCGTTTTTGCAACGGATATGAGATGCTGCGTTACCAGGGATACGAGCAGTTCGAGCTTTTTACCGGAAAGAAATATTGATTTTTGCAAGCTGATTTTTTAGCGCAAAGTTTTTGGAGGATAAAATGATAAGTAAGGATGAGCAGAAGGTGCTTGCGGCAAGGACTGCAATCGACACTCTGATTCAGGAGGGAAAAATCTTCAGCGGGATGAAAATCGGTCTTGGTACCGGATCTACCGCCATGCCTGCCGTAAGAAGATTGAGCGAGCGGATTGAGGACGGAACTTTGAGGGACATCCATGCCGTGGCGACGAGTTTTCAGACGACCCTTGAGTGTGAGAAACTTGGAATCCCCGTGCATTCCCTCAACGACAGAATCATCGCGGGAAAACTTGACCTTGCCATAGACGGAGCCGACGAGGTGGGACCTGAGAGAACTTTGATTAAGGGTGGAGGGGCTGCTCTTTTGCGTGAGAAAATCATCGCGTACAGTTCTTCAGTCTTTGCGATTGTGGCGGATGAGTCGAAGGCTGTCTCTGACCATGGCACGAAATTTCCTCTCCCGGTTGAGATAATCCCTGAGGCAAGGGTGTGCGTCGTGTCTGCCCTTGAGAAAATGGGTGCAAGCTGTGTTCTCCGCGAGGGTGTGCGTAAGGCCGGACCCGTAATCACCGACAACGGAAACATGATTTTGGACTGCCTTTGGAAATCTTCCGTGGATGCCGCCGAGATGGAGGATAAAATCAACGATATTACCGGAGTGGTTGAGTGCGGATTTTTCACCAGGATTCCGCCGGTGGTTTTCATAGCAAAATCGGACGGAAGCGTTGAGGTGAGAAGGTGAGAGGTGAAAGTTGAGAGTTGAGAATTGAGAATTGGGGGGGGGCTAAGATAAAAAACCGTACTGCTGATGAAAAAAAAACATTCACCATGCGGTACGGATTTTTTTTTGCTGGATTTGATTTGTGGAAATCTCTGGGGTTGCCTACTGGATGGTCTGCCTTGTCGCCACCTGGTCGCGGACGTAGAGAGTCAGGACCGAGTTTTTCTTTACCATGTAGGGAATGGAGATGTCTCCGCCCGGATGTGCGAAATCAAGAAGAACAGTAAGGTTTCCCGAGCTGTCAGAGGACTCAAGACGCACGTTCACGGGGTAGGGGTAGGTTGTCATCGTGTATTTGAAAATTCCATAGACGGAGTTGTTTTCCTCGCTTGGTGCCGGCAATGCGATTTCCGCGCTCACACGGCTGTACACGTCAATCTCCTCTCCTGATTTTTCAACCGATGTGACAACGGCATTTCCATCCGCTGAATCCACCGACGTAAAATCAAATACAAGCGGGGACTTCGCCATCTGAGCCAGAAGCTGCTGCACGTTCATTCCCTTTATGTTTGGAACGGTCGTCCTCACGCTCTCGTTTCCGCTGCTCACGACAAGATACACCTTTGTCCGGTCAAGCGGAGTTTTCGGGGCTGGATATTGGGCGAGAATCTGTCCTTTGGGACTTGTGGATTTCTGATAGACAATCGGGGCAATCTCCATGTGGGTCACGTCGTTGGTAAGTCCCTGCAAAGTCTGAAGAACTGAATCAGCGTCCTTTCCCACGTAATTTTCAAGGCTCTCGCGGTAGATTCCACGGCTTACGGTCAGGGTCACGCTTCTGTACGCCTTGATGATTGAGCCCGGCGCAGGGTCCTGGTCAAGGATTGTTCCCTCCTCTCCGGGAAGGTCCGAATAGCGCAGGTTGATTTTCGGATAGAGCTCCTTTGTCTGCAATTCCAAAATGGCGGTTGTGAGGGGCTTTCCTTTTACGGACGGCATCATCACCTGTTCCTCTCCCTGTACCGAGTAGAAGAATACCGCCATCGCTACCATGACCATGATGAAAAGCGACAGGAAGATTGTCAGAAAGAGAACCCATCCTCCCGAGCCGACGTTCTCAAGCAGGGTCTTGAACGATGTGCCGAACCTGCCTGGTTTCCGCTCTTTCTTTTCCTTTTTTTCCTTCTGTCTGGTCTTTTTTGCCACGGCCTTTTTTTCCGAACCGCCGTCCGTATCTTTGTCCAGATCCACTGAACCCAAATCAACCGTAACGTCCATGTCGGCTATCGCGTCCGTTCCTTCAATTTTAATTTCGTCACTCATAAAAAAGTTCCTCTTAAAGTTTTGTCCGGCCAAAATCGACCGTATCTTCTTTCCATAATATAGCGCCATTGTATTAGGCTCTTGTACTAGGCTCTTGCACTAAGAGCTTTATTCAAGTACGGAACCGATGAAATTCCTTGCCCCGTTCATAAAGGATTTGAAATCCATGGCTTTTTTTGCCTGCCATTGAAGCTCCGTCGCAATCAGCACTCCGTTTCCGGTCTGAATCAAAATGCCCCTCTGCTTGTGGTAGGCGATTACCGTACCTGGAGTGGCCGGAGTTTCCTTTGGAACAGTGTTGTCTTGAGCCGCAACCTTTTCCGCCGCCCTTGCCTTGAGAATCCTGAGCGTCTGACCGTTGCATGTCGTGAAGCATCCCGGCCAAGGTGTGTAGGCTCGAATCTGGCAGTCAATCTTTTCGGCTGAGTTACGCCAGTTGATTTTTCCGTCCTCTTTTTTGATTATGGAGCAGTAAGATGCTGGTCCCCTCTGAGGATAGGAATGCGGAAGCTCCTTGTGCTTTGCGATGTAGCGCAGAATCGTGGTGATTGATATGGCACCGTGCAGGGCGACTTCCTTCAAAAGGGATTCCGCCGTCTCTGTTCCGGTCAATGTCCATTTCTGCATGCTAAGGATGTCACCCTCGTCAATTCCCAGCGCCATTTTCTGTATGCTGATTCCGGTCTCGCTGTCTCCGTTAAGAATCGCCTGGTTCACCGGTGTGGCTCCCCTGTACTTCGGAAGGATTGAGGGGTGGATGTTGATTCCGCCGTATTTGAAAAGGGAAAAGAACTTCGGTCCCAAAATGTGTCCGTATGCGAAACAGATGAAAATGTCCGGGTGGATTGAGCGAATCTGCTCCCTTGCCTCTTCCTTCAAATGCTCGGGTGTGAGAATCACGATTCCGTCATCGCGCGCCTCGTTCCAAATCTGGGCGTAGTGGGCTACCTCGGTCGGGATTAAATCCTTGTGTCGGCCCTGCATGGACGGAGGATTCGAGAGGACACCCACCACCTTGTAGTGCTCTTCCGGTATGGATGCGGACATGTAGCTGTCTTTCAAAATCAGTTCCAGTGCCCTTGATGAGGCTGCCGGACTTCCTGCGTATAGAACTCTAAGCATCGCTGCGTTTTTCCTTTGCGGCTTTTTTTGCTGCGATCTTTGCCTGTTTCTTCGCTTTTTCCCCGGCTTTTTTCGCTGCTCTCTCGGCCCGCTTCCTGAACTGCTCCTCGGTCTTCCGCTTGAACTCATCGTCACCGCGGTCAATGTAGAGGATTCCGTCCAGATGGTCATTCTCGTGCTGGATGACACGTGCCAGAAGTCCCTTCGCGTCCTCGATTGAAAATCTCTTTCCGTTTCTGTCCAGTGCCGTAACCGAAACTGTGGACGGCCTTTTTATGTTCTCATAGAATCCGGGAATGGAAAGGCAGCCCTCCTCGTAATCAACCAGATCATCGGAGGTTTTTGTTATGGTGGGATTGATGAAAACTCGCCGCTCATCGTCATCCGCAATCACTACGAAAAATCTCTTCGCGATGCCGACCTGTGGAGCCGCAAGACCCACTCCGTTTGCCTCCTCCATTGTTATGAACATCTGGTCCAAAACTGAGCGGAATTCGTCGTTTATTTCCTCGGGCTTTACTTCCTCACATTTTTCCCTGAGCACTTCCTCGCCCAGCTTGTAGATTTTCATGGCCTTCCAGTCTCCCGTATTCTCCTGATTTTCAGCGATGAAATTATACCACAAACGGAAGTCTTGTTCAAGAGAACAAAGCAAGCTATCGCTAGCTGGCAAGCTATCGTTAGCTAAGGAGTTTTGATTTGCTCGCACGGCTCTCATTTTTCTGTCGAAAAAGCATCAAAACTCCCAATCTTTTAGTCAGTAAGAGCGGTATAAGGTACTACACTCACTTATCCATAGAGCACGATTATGCCACGAGACCTTCGAGCCTTGAGATTCTGACCGGGTGGTGCATACGTACAAGGGCGCGTTTCTCAATCTGGCGGATTCTTTCCTTCGTGAGCTTGCAGATGTCGCCGACTTCCTTCAGTGACATGGGTTTCTCGCCGTTCAGACCATAGCGCAGACGGAGCACTTTCGCCTCATTTGGACGCAGCGTGTTGAGCACAGCATCAATTTCTTCCTTCATGGATTCGTTGATGGCATATTCCTCGGGGGTGGGGCTGTTTGAGTCTTCGAGACAGTCGCCGATAGTCCGCTTTTTGCTCTCATCTCCCGGAATTGTCGCGTCCAGGCTGATGAGGTTCCTTGAGAGATTCAGCATCTCACGCACATGCTCGCTTTCCATGTTAAGAAGCTTTCCGACCTCGCGGATTTCCTGTTCCTCGCTCTTGTTGTGTCCCACGGTTTTGAGGGCCTTTTCAATCTGCACAAGCTCGTTTGCACGGTTCAAAGGAAGACGGATGGCACGGCTCTTCTCACAGATTGCCTTGAGAATGGATTGCCTTATCCACCAGACGGCATAGGAGATGAAATGATATCCCTTGCTCACGTCAAAACGCTCGATGGCAGTCATAAGGCCGATGTTTCCCTCGCTTATCAAATCCTCCAGCTCAAGTCCCTGGTTCTGGTATTTTTTCGCGACGTTCACCACGAATCGGAGGTTTGCGCTCACAATCTTTTTCTTGGCATCCTTGTCCCCCGCAGCCGCTTTTATGGCCAGTTCCGTTTCCTCATCACGTGTAAGAAGTGGGATCCTGTTGATTTCTTTCAGATACATGTTCAAAATGTTTTCATCACCGACCATTTTTTTTTCTCCCTAAATTGATGGATTTGAAAAAACAGGGATTTTTTTGCCCTGCAAAACTCTCACAGATTATATAGCAAGTTGTGTGCCAAGTTTGGGAAATCGGATTTTTTTATGTGGATTCTATGAATTTTCGTGGATTTTGTGATTTTTCACGGGCAAATCAGGTCTTTTTCCGCAGATTGAACATGTTTTGACTTTTTTTTGTGTGTCATTTTGATTCAGGGTGGGTTTCAGGGGAGTTTTATGTGTCTTTTTGACACTTTTGAAAGTCCGCTTCAGGTTCCGCTGTCCAGAAAATCCTCCGGACGGCAGAACATTATGGGACACTCGGTTGTTTTATTCGATTACCGCGATGATGTCGGCGTTTTTCAGGATGAGATAGTCCTCTCCGTCAATCTTAATCGCTGTTCCGGCATACTTGTCGTAAAGAACCTTGTCGCCTGGCTTTACGGTGATTTTTTCCTTGTCAGTTCCGGGACCGACCGCCTCGACTACTGCCTGCTGGGTCTTTTCCTGAGCTGTCTCCGGGATGTAGAGTCCTCCCGCTGTCTTTGTCTCCGCAGCCGCCTGCTTTACCAAAACTCTGTCTGCCAATGGCTTAACTTTCATATTTTCCTCCATAATGGTTTGTTTTTTTGGGTGTATCATTAAATGTAATAAAAAAAGACGCGCAAGTCAAATTTTTTTTTGATTTTTTATCACGCCTCGGAAAAATGGGTATGGATTAGGGTTATAGATTGAGTCTATAGCAACACATACAAAAGTTATATAGAAAACCTATTGCTTTAGTAGGAAATCTGTGCTATAACATAACCATGCTTGAATATGAGCCGCGGGATGAAAGCGGACAAGAGGGCAAATCAAATTAGAAAGGATTTTCACGAGGAGGATTATTATGGCAGATTTTTCAAAAGCAAGGTTCGAGACAAAACAGTTGCACGTGGGACAGGAGAACCCCGATCCCTCATCAGATTCCAGGGCAGTGCCGATTTACGCCACAACGTCCTATGTGTTCCATAACTCAAAGCATGCCGCAGACCGATTTGGTCTTGCCGACGCGGGAAACATCTACGGACGACTCACCAACTCAACCCAGGACGTTTTTTAAAAGAGGATAGCGTCCCTTGAGGGTGGATCTGCAGCACTCGCAGTCTCATCGGGAGCCGCAGCGATTACTTATGCGGTTGAGGCTCTTGCACAGGCAGGAAGTCATGTGGTGGCGCAGAAGACAATCTACGGGGGGACATACAATCTTTTGAAGCACACCCTGAAGAACTTCGGCATTGCGACTACCTTCGTTGACGTGCACAATCTTTCGGAGGTTGAGGCCGCTTTCAGGGAGAACACGACGGTGCTTTACCTTGAGACCCTCGGAAACCCGAACTCCGACGTTGCCGATTTGGACGCTCTGATTGAGCTCGGTCACAAGCATGGAGCCGCTGTTGTGGTGGACAACACTTTCGGAACTCCCTATCTTATCCGGCCTCTTGAGCACGGAGCCGACGTTGTGATTCACTCAGCGACGAAATTCATAGGAGGTCACGGAACCACGCTCGGAGGAATCATCATTGAGTCAGGAAAGACAAACTGGAAGAGCGGAAAATTCCCGGCAATCGCAAATCCGAACGAGAGCTATCACGGGGTGAGTTTCGCGGATGCAGTTCCGGGGGCAGCTTTTGTTACCTATATACGTGCCATCCTTCTGCGTGACCAGGGAGCTTGCATCTCACCTTTCGCGGCATGGGCTTTGATTCAGGGAACCGAGACCCTTTCATTGCGTGTGGAGCGTCACGTCGAGAATACGAAGAAGGTCGTCGAGTATCTTTCAAGGCATCCGAAAGTCGCAAAGGTAAGCCATCCGTCTCTCACGTCACATCCTGACCATGAGCTTTATAAAAAATATTTCCCGAACGGAGGTGCCACAATCTTCACG
>ODAI010699104.1_pt1 | contig 21223 bp, 17 predicted proteins | sample 1539321 | NCBI WGS metagenome assembly ODAI01 (sample SAMN02144231, study PRJEB22623) | gut metagenome | biome: sheep rumen | host: Ovis aries | place: New Zealand | reverse complement strand
TTAGAAACAAAAAAGGAGCCAAGACAGAAAATGTCGCGGCTCCTTCCTTTTTTCAGAGCAGGCCTGTACTCAGCACTTTTGTATTATCGAAAATTATAGGGACAAGTCGAATTGTAAAACCTGCACGCTTGTTTTGCCACTCAAGCCATCGGACACTTTGCTTTGTTACAAACTCTCCCACTGTTCCGACCTTTTTGAAAGAAGGGACAGGTGTATTTGTAAAAAAAGGACAAAGAACAGCTAAATTAAGCTGAGTTTGGGACAGGCTGGAATGTAAATTAACATGAATCTGCCTTTTTTCTTCAACTATCCCGACAGCAATTAACATCCCGAGAAATAGCAGATATAATGATAGTAACTATGTAACTATATTTACGTCTTTTTGATTGGAAACCCAAGTCTGCTCCACAATACATGCGCAGCTCTCCTGCGCCGCGCACCACCCCACGAACAACCCCCGGGCGCGCCGCGCCCTGATTCTTAAGAAAGGAGAACAAATGAGCACCGGCAAGAAAAGCTTCTGGGAAGAGCACCGCAAATGGATCATAGTCGTGGCCGCGATACTTTGCGGCGCCGCAATCGGTGTCGCAGCTTATACCGGCGTCACGTCTTCGGCGAAGACTGTCACACACATCTCTGCAGTCTACACCGGTGATACCAAGGCCGGTGTTGTTCTCGATGACAAAAACCCCGGCTTCACGGTGACTGCCTTCTACAAGGACGGACATGAGGCGGCCGTGACCGGATGGACGATCGCCTCTCCCCAGACCCTTGAAAATGCCAAGAAAAGCGTCGTGACGATCATATACAAGAAAGCCAGCACCCAGTGCGAGGTCCAATGCACCACCGGACTGATCCAGTCGATCACCGCCGAATATGACGGCGATACCACGGCCGGCACGCAGATCTCGGACACTAACCCCGGCCTGCATGTCTACGCCATCCGGGACGGTGCAAAGACAGTGCTTACGAGCGGATGGCGGGTCGTCAATCCCACTGTCCTTGAGAAGGATACACTGAGCACGGTCAACATTGAATACGAGGGCTTCTCCTGTTCCCTCTCCATCCAGTGCACCACGAAAGCGATCGCGCGCCTGAGCGCCGCCTATATGGGAAGCACGCAGGAGGGGACGGTTATCGCGCCCGGCTGTGAGGATCTCGTGGTCACAGCCAAGTATACGGACGGGACTTCCGAGCATGTAAACGGATGGACACTGGCTGAGACCGTGACAATGGAGCCCAAGGTCCGCTATGTGCTGGAGATCCACTATGAAGACAGCGTCTGCACGCTTGAAGTCACCTGCACCACGCCCACTCCCGAGGAGTTCAAGGCGGGCTGCATCAGCGCGAGCTATTCTTCTCTCTACCGCAATCCAGCCAAGTACGCGGGCACCAATGTCGCTGTAGAGGGAAATATTCTGGAGATCCGTCCCAATCAGGACGGCAGCGTGGATGTCTTTCTGGAGATGAGCGGCGATTTCCTGGGACTTACGACGGGCGTTCTGTGCGCCACCTATTCCAGTACGCTCCATGGAAATCTTCCGCCCGAAGGAGTCCCGGTAAAAATTTACGGCATGTACAAGGAAGTGAGCGCCCGAATGATGGACGGCTCTTCCATGACCATGCCGGTAATGAATGCGGAATATGTTGTGAAACGCTGATTTTTGTTCATAAGCTATAAAACAGCGTCCTCAAATTTGTCCATTCTGTCCGCCGCCTCTGCGTAGAATTGATCCGCGGAATCGGCGCTCCCATAAGAAGTCATATAGAAAGTTTGGAGAAAATAGAGATTGATATTTCTTCTGGTCTCTTCGGAATGCTCCGCCGCGATCCTCGCCCCGAGCGTGCGCACCAGCGCATGCCACCGTGCCTTGAACTGCTCGTACGCGGGCAGGTCGGGGATCCCGAGCCACTTATCGATCCTGACTTTTGTAAGGCCTCCCTTCACGCACCCCTCGGGGACGATGAAGTAGGAGGTCTTTTTTTCATCAAACTGCCTTCCCAGAGGGAACAGTCTGCAGATTCCGGGGCGATGCGCGTGGATGACGCATTTTCCGTCCTGCCCCAGGAAAAAGCATGCCCTTGTATCTTCCCTCATCATAAGGTGAGGAAGGATGACTCCTTCCTCCACATGCAGGTCTATCCCTGCCCCTATCAATTCCCGGGCGGATCGTCCGGTTCCGGCGCTTAACTGCCACAGGTCATAGGGGTCGAGAACGATCGTATCTCCCATCCCCCTGCAGCAGGCCCCGCATCCCGCGCAGGCGCTGCTGGAGATTCTCACCATGTCCTGGGCACTGTACAGCCTGAGCCCGGAGCCTTTCGCGTCTTCTCTCATCGGAATTGTCCTTTCCTGAGCAGCAGATCCAGATCCTCATATTTATATCCAAGCAGGCTGTCCAGGGACTGCTCGATCTCCACGTTCTTCTTGATAACAGGATTAGCGATCCGGACGCCTCTTGCCACTACCATCTTGGGCTTTCTGAGGGCGCGCAGGCTCTCCAGCGGATTGCCCGCTGTGATGAGGAAATCCGCGGCCTTGCCCGCTTCAATGCTTCCGGTCTCCTTGTCGATCCCGGCGATCCTGGCGTTTCCAAGCGTTGCGCTGTAGAGCGCAAAGGATTCGGAGACGCCGCAGAAATTGCTGAAATACTGCAGCTCCCTCCACATGTCATAGTGGGTCACATAAGGGCAGCCCGTGTCGGTGCCAAGGCCCACCGGAATCCCTTCCGCGAGCGCTCTTCTGGCGCACTCTACGATCCCCCGCAGCACGATTCCCGCGTTATAGCGGTCCATAGCGCGCACATTCGTCTTGGATATCGCAAAGAGAGCCATGGGAATGACCGGCGAGATCGTCGTCACAAGCGACGCTCCTCTCTCCTTGAACAGTTCCATCATTTCATTGGTGGGCATCGCGCCGTGCTCGATCGTATCCACCCCGGCGCGAAGCGCGGTGAGGACTCCTTGAGTACTCTCCACATGGGCCGCCACCGGGAGCCTTAGCGCATGCGCCTGCACGCAGGCCGCCTGCGCGATCTCTTCAGACATCTTGAGAACGCCGGGCTCTCCTTCCTTTTCCGCGTCCATGACCCCGCCTGTGATCATCAGTTTGATCAGGTCCGGGCGGCCGCCTGCGATCTTACGCACGCATTCCGCCGCTTCCTCGGGTGTAGTGACAGGGTAAGCCAGCGATCCGGCCATATGTCCGCCGGGGACCGAGATCCCTGTATTGCCCGTCAGGATCCTGGGGCCGGGCATAGCCAATCCGGCAGTGCTCCCGCGAAGGATGGCTCCGATCCCTTCAGGCGCCGCGACGCCCAGGGGAATCCTGGACATTCCGGTCCTCGCCTTGCGGACACTCTCCGCCATGGCCTTCTTTCCGGTCACATCTTCCGCTCTCCATTTCTTCACTCTCCGGCGGAACCCCTCCTCGATCTCGTTTCGGAGCTTTCCGTCATAATTGGAAATTCCTCCGACTGTGCGGATCGTGGTCACGCCGCTGTGAAGCGCTGTATTCGCGTAGCCCCGCATCAGGGTGCGCACCGCCTCGCCGGTGACCGGATTGGAAGTGGCAAGTTTCACCAGGCGCACATAATCCTCCGGCGCTTTCTTCTTCCCGGAAGCCTTGCCGCCGGAATTGAGGTGTACATGAAGGTTGATCAGGCCGGGCATCAGGTAGCAGCCTCTCAGGTTCACGATCTCGCAGCCGGAGGGCACCAGTTCCTGCGCAGAGATCACTTCCGCGATCCTGCCGTTCTCAACTATAACCGTCTTTCCTTCCTGCGGCACCATGTCCTTTGTGCCGTCCAGTATGATTCCGCCAATATATGCTGTCTTCATAGCTTTCCTTCCGAAGAATTCGCTTCTTTCTACCCTTTAAGCTGATCCGGAACTCATTTCCCGATCCGGGTCAAAATATTACTGCCGACATATATAACCATACCACAAATCTATTCCTGCGTGGGCAATAAAAAACCCCCGGACAGAAATAAAGCCCCATTCCGGGCATCAGCCTCAGAACGGAGCTCCATCTCTTAGGGGATGTTAATAATGTATAGGGGGGTAATTGATAATTGGTTGTCAGCTCTTGCTGACAATGGTTATATTACATGAATCCCCTTTTCCAGAACAGTCAGATTTTCGACCTAAAATAGGACGATTCCGACTTTTTTCAATTTTTTGTCCCCCTTTTTGAAGGCATTTACGTTTTTACGGGGATCAGAACAGGCCTGTGATCTTTCCATTCTCATCGACATCGATCTTGACAGCCGCGGGAACCTTAGGAAGACCGGGCATGGTCATGATCTCACCGGTAAGCGCTACGATGAAGCCTGCACCTGCGGAGATCTTGACGCCGCGGACTGTTATATCGAAGTCCTTGGGAGCGCCGAGCTTCTTGGGATCATCTGTCAGGCTGTACTGGGTCTTAGCCACGCAGATCGGGCAGTTGCCAAATCCAAGGGCTTCAAGCTGTTTGGCCTGCTTTGCAGCATCCGCTGTCATAACAACGCCGCGGGCACCGTAGATCTTGGTCGCGATCTGGTTAAGCTTGTCCTCGATGCTTCCTTCAAGTTCATAGGAGAAGTGGAAATCAGCGGGCTGCTCCACGAGACGGATGATCTCCTCTGCGAGGGCTTTGCCGCCTTCGCCGCCCTTGGCCCATACCTGGGAGAGGACAACGTTGACGCCGAGCTCTTTGCACTTATCTTCCACGAGCTTGACCTCTGCCGGTGTATCGGTGGGGAACTCGTTGATCGCGACTACGCAGGGAAGTCCATATACGTCGCGGATGTTGCTGACATGCTTGAGCAGGTTGGGAAGACCCTTCTCGAGAGCTTCAAGGTTCTCGGCGCCCAGATCTGCCTTGGCCACGCCGCCGTTGTACTTAAGGCTCCTGACAGTGGAAACAATGACGACCGCGTTGGGCTGAAGGCCTGCCATGCGGCATTTGATGTCCAGGAACTTCTCAGCGCCAAGGTCTGCGCCGAAGCCTGCCTCCGTGACAGCGTAATCAGCCAGCTTCATGGCCATCTTCGTCGCCGTGACGGAGTTGCAGCCGTGCGCGATGTTCGCGAAGGGGCCGCCGTGCACGATCGCGGGGACGTGCTCCAGTGTCTGTACGAGGTTGGGCTTTAAGGCATCCTTGAGGAGGGCCGCCATAGCGCCCTGTGCGTGAAGGTCGCCTGCTGTGACGGGCTTCTGCTCGCTCACCTTGCCGTATGTGTAGCCGATGATGATTCTGGAGAGTCTCTCCTTGAGGTCGTTGATGTCGCTTGCAAGGCACAGGACTGCCATGATCTCGGAAGCAACAGTGATATCATATCCGTCCTCACGGGGCGTTCCGTTTACTCTTCCGCCAAGGCCGTCCACAACGAAGCGGAGCTGACGGTCGTTCATATCTACGCATCTTCTCCAGGTGATCTTGCGGGGGTCGATACCCAGCTCATTTCCCTGATAGATGTGGTTGTCGATCATGGCTGCGAGAAGGTTGTTCGCCGCGCCGATTGCATGGAAGTCGCCGGTGAAGTGAAGGTTGATGTCCTCCATGGGAACAACCTGCGCATAGCCGCCGCCTGCTGCTCCGCCCTTTACGCCGAAGACAGGTCCGAGAGAGGGCTCACGAAGCGCAACCATGACCTTCTTGCCAAGCTTCTGCAGGCCGTCGGCAAGACCGATTGTCGTTGTGGTCTTTCCTTCTCCCGCGGGTGTGGGGTTCATAGCTGTCACAAGGATCAGCTTTCCGTTTCCGCGCTTGGAGTCCTTAAGAAGTTTATAGTCGATCTTTGCTTTGTATTTGCCGTACTGTTCGAGGTACTCGTCATCAATTCCGGCCTTTGCCGCGATCTCAGTGATCGGAAGCATCTTACATTCCTGCGCGATTTCAATGTCACTCTTGTATCCCATTCTCTCTTTCCTTTCTTGTTTCCGAATTACGGAGTTTTCTGTGCCTTTTAAGTTTTCTGCCTTCTTACCCGCTTCGCATCTTTTTCATAAAAGAAGGGCAGTAACGGTAATATTGCAGTATCTGCTCTACTTACCAATTGCTGCCCAGACGGTCGACTTCTTCCCGAGATCCGGTTCCCCTGTGGTAACCCACAAAACCCGTCAGTAACCGGAAATCTTTATTCAATACTCTCTTATTACCAAATCAAAGCGGTTCTGTCAACTGTTCGATGAGACATTTCTGAAACGATCTGTATATTTCTTATAAGCCTCGTCAAAAGCTTCGTTGAACCTCTGGTCCTTGCCCGAACGCAGTCCGGTGAAGTAAATGTGCTCGTTTTCCGCCAGTTCGGGGTTTACTCGTACCATGACCGCCTCACCGATATTGGTGCTGACGTCCGCGATTCTCTGAAAATCTGACAGCAGATTTTCAAAGTTGGCATCCGCATAGATGTCGCACTCTCCGCGGCCCATTCTGTCCAGATGGTGCCTCTTGAGCCTGGAAAGCATATCGGTCGCGACTTCCTGCAGCGGCTCGATACTGAAAGCGGCATCCACGTCACGCTTTTCGAAAGCGAGATCGACCGCGTCCAGAATTTCCCTAAGAAGGTCTTCCACTATGCGGATCTCTTCCATTGCAGCGGGCGTGAAAGTCCTCTGCTTGTTGTGCAGCATCTCGGCATTGTCCGCGATGTTCACAGCGTGGTCGCCGATACGCTCGAAATCCGTCACAACCTTATAGTACTGGTTGAGGATCGCGGCGTTCTGCTCTCCGCCGATATGGGGCAGAAATTCTACGATGTAACGGCTGATGCGGTCCGTGAGAAGGTCAATATCCGCTTCCGCTTCCTGAATCTGCTCATAAACCTTTGCATCATAATTCTCAATAAGGCCGAAAGCCTTTTCCACATTGTCCCTTGCTGTGCGGTACTGCGTCAGCAAAATATCGTAAAGGCTTCGCAGCGCCAGTGCGGGCGTATCGAAGAAAGTCGGGCTGAGCGCGTCGAGCTTGTCCTGATACTTGTTCGGCTCTTCCTTATCATCGGGCACAAGACGCACACTTTGCTTCTCAAACAGGCCGACCACAGGGAAGAGCAGCATGCTTGCCGCCAGGTTAAATACTGTATTGGCATTCGCGATGATACCGGAATTGACGGTTCTCTCCCAGATCCAGTCCAGGAATCCGAACTGATGAAGGATCGTCACGCCGATAAGGATCACCGCCATTTTGCCGATATTGAAGAGGATATTGACGATACCGACCCTCTTCTGCTCAGCGCCTGCGCCGATAAAGCACACGATTCCCGTCGTCACGCTGTCGCCGAGGTATACGCCGACAATAACCGGGTATACCGCCTTAAAGGTGAGCATGCCCGAGGCGGAAAACGCCTGCAGGATACCGATCGTGGCCGAGGAGCTCTGCAGAACAAACGCAACTGCAGCGCCGGTCAGATAACCGATGACCGGATTATTGCCCAGACCGGTGAACAGCCCTTCCACCATACCGGACTCTGTAAGAACGCCGACGGCGTTGGTCATGTTCATCAGACCTGAGAACAAGATACCGAAACCGATCGCAATGTTTCCAATCTGCCGTGAGCTCTTGATCCGTCCTCCCATGATGAGAATGATGCCGATTATCAGAGCGATGGGCGCCAGAGAGGAAGGTTTAAAGAGCTGAAGCCAGGAGGTCGCTCCGCCCGCGTCCAGATCCAAAAGACGAATGATCTGTCCTGTGACGGTAGTACCTACGTTTGCGCCCAGAATAATACCGATTGACTGATGGAGCGTAAGTAAACCCGCTCCTACCAGACCGGAGGTGATGACGATCGTCGCCGTAGACGACTGGATGATCGCCGTGATGCCAAGTCCCAGCAGAAATGCCTTGAGCTGGTTGTTGGTGACGGACTCCATCGCCTTTTTAAGAGTGCCGGAGGAACTCTCTTTGAGGCCGTCTCCCATCAGACGCATTCCGTAAAGGAACATGGCTAATCCGCCAAAAAGCGTCAAAAAGTCAAATATACTCATTAATTCACCTATTGCTTATATACTGTTTTCTACCCTGAACTTTAATTCTATGGGGTCCAGGTAAGAATTGCAATGAGCAAAACACCCAAAATAATCAGTATTCCTAGACAAGTCATAAGCAAAGCGAACGTAAAATTACGCAAAATCGGCGCTGCTGCCTCCGAAGTGCCCTCCCGCAGCATGCGAAGGCGGCTCATCCGGCCTACGCCGGCTCTGCGCACTTTCTTCTCCCGCAGGACCGTGCGGCGCAGTCCCAGGATCAGGCCGTCTGTGCTGATAGCAGCCAGCTGCATTATTCCTTCAAACAGCTTGAAAGCGTACACGCAGACCGGAGTCAGCGCTTTGTTCTCGCCCGGCACCGAGGCGGCGGTCTGGATCGCCGCAAGCGCGTGTTCGCAGACCGGTGTGAGGACTTTGTTCTCGCCCGGTACCGAAGCGGCCGCAAGAAGCACTCCCGGGATCCATTTCGTCAGCGCGGGCCTGTAGACTCTTTCCTCCAGATCCAGGTCTCTCGGCCAGAGGTCGATGTAGGAGTCCTCCCGGAACAGCACATGGCGGACAACCACAAGATAAACCAGCCCTCCGATCACCAGAGAGATCGCGCTGCCCTTGAGGTTCTCCGGCGTAAAAGCGGCAAATTCCATGATTTCCCCGTCTCCCAAGGCAAAAGAGAGCAGCCTCTTTGTCACAGGCGGCATTCCCAGGATTACCATAAAGAGGGAAGACCCCAGAATCGCAGCCGTGCTCACACCATTCATACACTTAGAGGAGCTGTCGAACTCCTCCTGTACGTCCGCGTACCGGTTCTTCTCCACAAATATGCAGATAAAGAGCTTGAGCATATAGGCGAATGTAAGGCCGCCTGAAAACAGGAATATCCACTCGCCGACCTGCAGAAGGTCCGATATGTTCCTGGCCGTCACCGCGTCTATTGTCGCAAGGCCCATTTCCTGCGCCTCTCTCATGCCGTGGATCGCTTCCACTATGCCCTCATGCAGCAATGTTTTGCTGATGTAACCGTTGAAAAGCGGCACGCCGCTGATCCCCAGGCCTCCCAGGGCAAAGGCGATCTTGAGCGGAGTCTTGTTCCTGCCCCATCCCCTGATCTCATCAAGTGTCAGATGGTGAAGGTTCATCACGACCACACCCGCGCACATGAACAGCGTCAGCTTAAGAAGAGAATGGTTGATCATATGCTGCACAGTTCCCGAGAGAGCTGTCATGACTGCCTCATGTTCGCCCGCGGCGCCCATAAGCACCGTCACAGAGATGCCGGTAAGGATAAACCCGATCTGGGACATGGAAGAACAGGCAAGCGTGCGCTTGAGATTGACAGAGAACAGCGCCAGGACTGCTCCCAGAAGCATTGTGATCATTCCGGCTGCCAGCACGATCAGGCCGAACCGGTAATCCCCCGCGAGCACATACAGAGCGGTCATCAGGATCCCGTAGACGCCGACTTTGGTCAGGATGCCCGACAACAGCGCGGAAGCTGGTGAAGGAGCCGCCGGATGGGCCTTGGGAAGCCAGATATGCAGCGGGAACATTCCCGCCTTTGCGCCAAATCCCAGAAGGATCAGGACACCTGCAGCCAATACCTGGGGCTTCGAAGCGCTGTCCGCCGTGGATCCCGCGCCTGTAAGCGCCTCGAAAAGTCCTGCAAAGGACAGCGTGCCCGCCTCGTTTTGAAGAAGGACCAGTCCCATGAACAGCAGCAGGCCTCCGATCACCGCCACAAACAGGTAGGTATAGCCCGCGCGGATCGCGTCCCAGGTCTCCTCGTGGATGACCCAGGTAAAGGATGTGAAGGAAAGCACTTCAAAAAAGATAAAGGCCGTCATCAGGTCCGCCGACAGCATGACGCCCTCCACCGCGCCCAGTGTAAAGAGCACGAAAAAGCGGTAGCGGCCGAGATTTTCTCTCTCGTGGGCAAAATATTCCGGAGAGAACAGGGTTGTTCCCACCCACATGAGCGCCGTGATCACGGCATAGACCGCCCGAAAGCCGGTGACGCTGAAGGTCAGCCCGCTCCCGGAGAGGATCCCGGGGATCACAAATATAGCTCCTGCGCCGACACATAGCACGAGCGTCAGTCCCAAGATCAGAACCGTCAGAATCAAAGCCGCGTATTCCCCGGCTTTCTCATGGCGTTTCCCTATTGCAGCAGCTGCTGCGGCCCCTATAAACGGCCCAAAGACAATCGTCGCAATAAGCATCCTGTGCTCCATTTCGCGCGGGTCCCGCCTTTTTTCAGGGATTACCCGCAAATATACTCACTATTTTGCCGTCACAGCCGGCCTTCTCCGATCGCTGTCAGGATCGCGAGGATCGGGCCCGGCCACATTCCAAACACAATGTTGCACGCGCAGAAGATATAGATGGGAACGAGCATAAGCGGTCCCGCTTCCTTTACTGTGCTGTTCTTATACAAGTCTTTGTCCTCAACCGGGAAGAACGCCCTCACCGAAATGGTGATCGTGTACATAGCGCACAAAAACGCGGCTATGATCAGCGAGGCGACGCCTGCGTACAATAGACCGGGGAGAATCTTCGAGAGGACGCTGTCCGCCGCACCGGTCCGAGCTGCCGCGACCGAGGCTTCCATACCCGCTGACAAGAGCTGCCACTTGGAGACAAACCCGCACAGGGGCGGGATTCCCGTCAGGGACAGCGCTCCGAGGGTGTACGCCGCGAAGGTCAGCGGCATGCGCCTTCCGATCCCGTTCAGCTCATAAATATAAGTTTTGCGCGCCTTATGCATAAACGCGCCGGCACACATAAAGAGGGTGATCTTGATAGTGCCATGAAATACCATGTGCGCAAGGCTCGCCTTAAGCCCTGCGGGCGTCATCGACATGGCGCCCAGAAGCATGTAGGAGAGGTTGCTCATGGTAGAATATGCCAGCCTTCTCTTGAGGTGCCGCTCCCGAAGAGCCTGCACCGCGCCAAAAAGGAGGGAAATGATGGACAGGGACAAACAGATCACCTGCGCGGCACTGCCCCATAGATAGTCCGCCCCGAACACGAAATAAGTCATCCGCAGGACCGCGAATACGCCCGAATTCACGACGGCCACTGCATGCAGTAGCGCTGTCACCGGCGTAGGCGCGACCGATGCCGTGGGCAGCCAGTCGTGGAGCGGGAACACCGCCGCCTTCGTGCCAAATCCGATAAAACCAAGGACAAAAGCGAGCTGCATCATCCCGGGATCATAGATCCCGTCGATGCTCCCTCCGTAGTGAAAGGCTCCCGCCTGCCCGTACATGGTGGTCAGAACGACCGCCATAAATCCCAAAGAGGCGCCTCCGATCGTGTAGGCGGCGTATTTGCGCCCCGCGTACATGCTGTCATGGCCCCCGTAATGAGCTACCAGCGGGATCGTCACCAGCGTCAGCATTTCTATAAAGACGTACATTGTGATCATGTCCGCCGAATAGCACACGCCCAGCGTCACACCGTAAGTCATGATGAAGAAGGCAAAAAAGCGATTTCTCTCCTCATCTCCCCGCATATACTCGAAGGCGTACAATAGGACCAGAGGCCACATCACGGAGATCATAACGGCAAATACATTTGCCATGCCGTCCACGCCGAAGTTCACCGCGAAGCCGCGCGTGAAGCTGTAGACAGTCACCGGATCGCGCCGCACCAGCACAGCTGCAGCCCAGACACAGGCCGATGTCGCGACCGCTGTCGCCTCGCACCAGATTCTTCTGGTCATATCTTTTTCAATAGGTCTGATCAGCAATACCAGCCCCCCTGCAATGGGCAGCAGTATAGGGATCAGAAGGAACAAAGGGCTCAAGATCTGTCTCCTCCCGCTCTGTCTTATGTCAAAGAACCAGTCCGGCCATCAAAGAGGTGCCGAATATGCCGACCAGCAGCGATCCCGCGCACAGGATGAACATCGGGATCAGCATGATCGCGCCCGGTTCCGCTTTCTCTTCATTCTCGAAGCCGGTCGTACCGCCGGGGAAGTAACCGTCTACCATGACCGGCAGCAAATACCCGGCTGTCAGAAGAGCCGAGATCAGAAGGACCACCGGTCCCAGGACCTCGAAGATCCCTGTGCCGCTGTCCATAGCCGCTGTCGCGATGGCCCATTTACTCGTAAAACCGCCCATAGGGGGAATTCCCACCAGGGAAATCGACGCGGCTGTAAAGCACGCGAGTGTGAGAGGCATCGTCTGGCCGATCCCCATCAGTTCAGTGACCCGGCGAAGCCTGAGCTTGTAAATGAACACGCCGGCCACAAGAAAGAGGCATCCCTTGGCGCAGGCATGGCTGAAGACGTGCAGAAGTCCGCCCTTAAGGCCTGCGTCTGTAAGAAGGGACAGGCTCAGCATGATATAGGAAATCTGGCTGACGGTGGAATAGGCAAGTCTCTTCTTGAGGACCTCCTCTCCAAACGCCATGGTCGATCCCATCAGGATCGTCAAAAGGGCGAGGCACATCCACGCGTACTGAACCCAGGTTCCGCGGATCGTCTCAGCGCCCGCTGAGAAATAGACCAGGCGGATCACCGCAAGGACGCCGCCCTTGGCGATCATGGCTGATAAAAGCGCCGAAGCGGGCGCCGGCGCGATCGGGTGCGCCGTGGGCAGCCAGCCGTGCAGGGGATACATACCGGCTTTGGCTCCGAATCCCACGATCCCTGCCAGAACCGCCGCGTAGAGGATATTCTCCGCTCCGCTGTATTTTGCCGGATCCAGGAAACCGCCGTAGACGAAGAGGCCCGGGTCCGCCGCGAAATGGTAGATAAAGAAAATTGCCAGAAGGCCCATCATAGCGCCTGCTACGGAATAAAACAGGTATTTAAGGCCTGCTGCCACCGCTTCCCTGGTCCTCTCATGCAGAACCAGAGGCATGGAAGTAAGCGTCAGGAACTCGAAGGACAGATACATCGTGACGAGATTTCCCGCGAAGCACTCCGCGATGAGCGCCGCCATGGAGATCAGGAAAAACGCATAGAAGCTCGGGATCCTCTCCTCCATCTTCATGTACTCGAAAGAATAGAAAAGGACCGCCGTATAGAGCAGTATCGTGACCGCCAGAAAGCACCTTCCGAGAGTGTCCGCCCTAAACACAATGCCGACGCCCTCCGACAGTTCTCCCAGCTGCACGGCCTCGTTTCCCATGGCCGCCAGTATTGCCGTGATATCCGTGAGGACGACGCTCAGGGCGTATAAGATTTTTCTGGTGCGGTCCGCGGCAGGGACCGCCGAGATCACGATTCCAAGCACCGCCGGTAACAGTATAGCCGCGATCATAAGCATATCATTTCCTCCCTCTCACATCTTTCTCACAGGAACATTCCCAGTCCCTGCCCGATCAGCTGTGTGAAGACCCAGCTGAAGAGGCCCATTGCAAGGTTGCTCAGTGTGAGAACCGCCATGGGAATATTGTAGTCCAGACCGTGCCTGATCCTGCCCTGCACACCTGCGCCGGGCGTATAGATACGGATCAGCGTCCTGATAAAATACATTGCGTTTAACAGAGAACTCGCTGCCAGGGCGAGCATTACAAGAATCAGCTTGACGCCGCCCCTGTCCGCTGCCGCCATGCCGAACAGCAGTTTAGAGGAGAACCCGGCAAATATCGGAATTCCGATCATTGAAAGGCTCGGCAGCAGGAAGAACAACCCTGCATTGGCGTCTCTGAGCGCGCAGCCCTGCAGATTTTTGAACCGGAGGCTGTCTCCGGATACGTCCGCAAGCCTGGGCGTTGTCAGAAAGAGCTGCGATTTCGTGACCGCGTGGGCCATGATATGGAAGATTGCCGCGGTAAAACCGGCGGTTCCTCCCAGTCCTATCCCCATATAGATGTATCCGATCTGAGCCGCGGAAGAGAAAGCCACCATGCGGCCGATATTCTCCGCGCGGATCGCCGAAACAGAACCGAAGATCATGCCGCACAGCCCCAGCACGAACAAAACATTGCGGATCGGCATGTCTGTATAGATTTCAATTCCGAGCACGCGCCAGTATATTTTGATCAACAGGAAAATATAGCTCTTGGAGACCAGCGACGAGAGAACCGCGGCAGAGGTCGGAGTCGCCCAGCCGTAAGTATCCGGCATCCAATAGTGGAAAGGGAAGAGGCCGCTCTTGATCGACAGGCCGATGGTCAGGATCCCGGCCGCCATGATCAGCACAGTCCGCGCGCCCGGGTCCTGATACAGCATCACGATCTCTGTATGCATAGGCACCATCAGAAGGTTTCCCGTGATGTCATACAGGAGCACAACTCCCAGGAGAAAAAGACCCGATCCCACCAGATTGAGGATCATGTAGCGCACCGCCGCCAGAGTCGTCCTTCCGATCTCACGCACGATCAGGACTCCGCAGCTTGTGAGCGTCAGGATCTCCAGAAATACGTATCCGGAGAAAATATCGTTGGTCCAGGTCATCGCCATCAGTGCCGCCGTCATCAGGTTCAGGATCGCGTAATAGATGTTTACCTTGCTCTCGTCCATATCCTCGCGGACATAGTGCTGGCCCGCCAGTACCGCGCACAGCATTACAATGATGAACAGGACTGCCACCGTCGCCTCCAGAACGCCGGCCCTGAGCTCATTTCCCCAGGGCGCGGGAAATTCTCCCATCACGTAGGTGAAGGCTTCCCCGGTCATCACCGTATAGCGCAGGATCGCCGTCATCATGACTGCCAGAACACTCTCATAGAGGATCGTATATATTCTTGCTGTTTTGCCGCTCAGCATTGTGCACAAAACGCCTGAGAACAGACTCAGCACAACGCTGAACATCGGAAAGTTTCTGATAAAATCCACCTTCAGCTCCTTCGCTTACCGGTCATCTTCCAGATGGTCGGCCATTTTGTAGATCTCGTCCAGGTTAAGCGTGTGATAGCGCATATACAGACGGACCGTAAGAGAGAGCATGATCGCCGTCACCGAGACGGATACGACAATGCCGGTCAGGACCAGAGACGCCGGAAGCGGATTGATATAGGCTTCCGTACTCTGCACGCCGTTTACGATGATCGGCGCTTTGCGGCCCTCAATATAGCCCATGGAAGCCAGAAACAGGAATACCCCCGTGTCCATGACGTTGAGTCCGATCAGCTTCCTGAACAGATTTCTGTGAAACAGAAGCATCGTAAATCCAATTCCGAATAAGATAACAGCCACGGCTTCCGTGCTGTTGGCCATCAGGTTTTCCATCACTCGTTTCCTCCGATGCTTCCCCTTCTGAACAGACTGTAAAAACCGAACATGGTGCAGGCCACCACAAGCCCCACCGCGATATCCAGCGGCAGGATCAGGCCTCCGCTGAGGATCGCGCCGGGCGTCCCCTTGGGAATGTGGTTCTCCATGCCGTTTGCTCCTGTAAAGAAGACATATCCCTTAGCGAAACTGTAAAATCCGAGTGAGAAGAAGGCGATCAGATTCGCTGCCCTTTTCGTGATGACCCTGTCTGTGCTCACAAAGCCGAAAGCGGCAGCGCAGATGATCAGGCCCGACCCGATCACCGCTCCTCCGGAGAAACCTCCGCCGGGGGAAATCTGCCCGTTCAGCAGCACGTATGCTCCATAAAGGAGGAGACAGGGCAGAAGGATCCCCGCAACCATTCTCATAATGGATTCCCTGTAAAGCTCGTGATACTTCTCGTCGCGGATCGTATAGAAATCTTCATACTGCGTGCGCATGTTCTTGCGGTCCTTTTGCAGGAGCACAGTCACACACATGAGCGCCGTGAACAGCACGTGGGACTCTCCCAGCGTGTCGAACGCTCTGTAGTCCAGGATGATTCCCGAGATGATGTTGACCGCGCCCGTCTCCTGCAGGCCGTTTTCCACATACCTCCTGACCACCACAGTGCTCTCCGGGTTTTCTACGCCGTATCGCGGCAGAAAAGAGATCGTAAACAACAGAACGCCGATCAGCAGCAGGCAGCTTACCACCGCTACGGAGGCAAAAAAGAGATTGAATCCCTTGTTCTCCGCCGCGATCAGCTTCTGCGCCCACTGCGTGCTCCGCAAGTAGTTCTTGTAATATTCCTTCTCAATTTTGACCTTTTCCCTGGGGCTGTCATGAACCTCTTCGCCGTCCATGACGCTCTCGAGAAGATCATGGTCTTCTCCGGGAAAAGACATTTTCTCCATATCGATGATCTTCACGCTCTGTCTCCTGTTCCCGCGGTTTTAGTCGTTTCCTCGCTGCGGGCCGGCTCCCCGGCTGCCGCGGCTCCATCTTTTAAAGCCTCCTGCTCGAGCGCCTCGATCCTGAGGTCCTCGGTGTGGATCCTGCGCAGTGTCAGCATAAAGAGAACGCTGCTGACGCCAGCACCGACCGCCGCCTCTGTGATCGCAAGGTCCGGAGACTCCAAAAGAACCCACAGAATACACATGATCGAGCTGTAGGACATGAAAATGATCACGGCCTGCAGCAGGCTCTTTCCAAAGTTCACGCCGACAGCGCAGACCACCAGCAGGATCAGCAGTATGATCCTAGCAATCTCCATCAGCTGCATCCTTTTCTCCTTTCAAATGCTCCGGCAGATCAGCCTTCCTGACATATTTGCGCAGCAGCGGGTTCGTGTAATACTCCACCTGCCCCAGAAAGTGTGTGGAGACAGGCGACGTAAACCACAAAAAGAATACCAGGACAACCAGTTTGAGGGTGTCCATCCGCGGTCCCCGCGCCACCGCGAGAGATGCGATCACAAGAAAGATTCCCGCAGTATCCCCGATACCGGCCGCGTGCATGCGGTTAAGCACAAAGCCGAATCTGCAGGCTCCAAGCACTGCCGCGCCAAAAGAGCACAGGGCCAGCACGATCAATACCGCCGCTATTCCAAATCGGATCCATTCCAACATCATTCTTCTTCCCCTCCGGACTGCGTCTTGCTCTCAAGGTCAGGCGCCTTTGGCTTTGACGGCACGAACATGGACGCCATCATAAGTACCGCGACAAAGCTGATCATCGCGTAGATCATCGCCACGTCCGCCAGATATCCCTCATCGAGCAGGACCGATAAGATCGCGATCGATGAGATCGTCATTGTTCCCAGCATATTTACGGACATGATCCTGTCCGTGCTCCGCGGACCGATGATCGAGCGGATGACCATAACCCCTATCATCAGGATCAGGACGATCAGCGCGCCCCCGTAAAGAGTCTGATAAGCCTGTTCTATCGTCATATTGGCTTCACCTCTCTGAGAATTTTTACAAATACGGAATCTTCTATCCCTTCCGCGAACTCCCTGCGCAGGCAGTGCACCACAAACCTGTCGCCTTCCTGAATGAGCGTAAAAGTTCCGGGAGTCAGCGTGATCGAATTGGCGAGCAGGGCATTTAGGAAATCAGAGGGCAGGCCGGAATGAAACTCCACAATGACCGGCGCCGGCTCTCCCTTAGGGCTGTAGGCAAGTCTGCCCACCGCAAGGGCCGCCTTGAAGATCTCCGCGATCAGGACCAAAACATAACGCAAAAAAAGCGGAAAATTTTTCCATAACAGGCGCTCGCTTTTAAGACTGTACCCCAGCACCTTTGCGGCAAACAAAAGTACAAGTACAGTCAGCGCGATCCCGAAAAGGATGATTTCCGCGTTAATTTTCCCATTCCATATGATCCACAGAAGAAACAGCAGTATTGCCATAGCGTCTCCCGTCTATCTTGATAACATAAAACTTTCATCAAACAATTGCAAAAAATCGCTCTTTATAGCATACTCTTAAATTCTAAAAATGCAAGGATGTGCACAAAAAGAAGGCTTTCGCTGGTGCGAAAGCCTTCTTACGGTTCTGTATGCCGTGCATACTTACTCTTTTTTCTCTCCGAATCCGGGCGCGAAAATCGTCTTATCGATAGCAAAGATGATCACCATCGCCACGCCGCCCGTTACGATCGTAGTAACGATGTTGCGTACTGCGTCCGGAATACCGATCGCTGCCGTGACAGGATTCCAAATGCAGGTGAAGAGGTTCATGACCAGCATAACGCCGATCGTTCCAAGTGCATGGAAGCCGATCTGCGGTCCCAGCGGTCCCTTGCTTCGGAAAGTGACGTTTCTCTGCAGCGGGAAGTTGATGCATTCTCCCAGGATAATGGAGGTATAGTTTGCCAACGTGAAGGCCAGGCCGCCGTCCGCCAGGCTGTTGCCTATAAGCGCCAGTGTGAAGGGGACGCCGAACAGCTGTGTCCTGATGCCGGGCCATACCCACTCGACATCTCCCACGATGCCGTGATAAAAGCCGGGGAGAAATGTCAGCAGCAGATACTTGATGAAAGTGACTACATAGCTGAATAAGACGAACAGTCCGCCCTCACGGATCCACTGCGCCGCCTTAGGGTGCTTTTCCAGAAAATCCTTCATCGTTACTTATCTCCCCTCAGTAATTTCTCGTACTTCTTGTTTGCGCTCTTGTTGGAGAAGTAGCCGCCGATCACCTTGCCCAGTCCTCCGAAGAAGTGGCCGTTGACAACTTCCACCATGCCGTCGACCATCTTCTTGTCGACCTGGCCTCCGGTCATTTTGCCGATGGCTCTGAAGGGCATGTTGTAGATGAACAGGACGTTGAGATCGGGTTTTCCGGCCGCGTCCGCCGCCTGTTTCTTCTTCTCGAGCTGCTTGTAGACAAAGCGGGCCAGGCCGCTCCTGGCGTTTCCAAGCTGGCAGATCGCATCGTTCTCATTAAGATCGCTGCCCCAGCTGCCGTCCGGAATCGGACCGCCTAAAAGCTCAGCGAACGCCTCGTCCGGGATCTCGCGGATCCTGCCCTCTGTGTAAGCTGTAAGCTTAGCGTCGTCATAAGGTGCGGGCGCATCATCGCCGGCAGCATCAATGCTGCCTTCGAGGCGGATATCCGCCGAAGAGCTCCCTACGCTGACCGTGTAGGTACCGCCCTCGACTGCCCAGCCGTTCTTCTTCACGTTCCAATAGCGGAAAGTATAGTCGTCAAACGGGATCGAGACGGTCTTCTCCTCGCCTGCTGCCAGGAATACCTTCACAAACCCTTTGAGTTCCTTGCGGGCCCGCAGTATTTTGCCGTCTTTAAGGCCGACGTACAACTGCGCGATCTCAGCGCCGTCACAGCTGCCGGTATTCTTAATTGTGAAGGTCGCGCCCTTTTCGTCCACCTTCAGGTCGGAGTACTCGAAGCTCGTATAGGAAAGGCCAAATCCGAAGGGATAGCGCACCGGCACGTCAAATGTGTCAAAATAGCGATACCCTACAAACAGAGCCTCTCTGTAGTCGGAATTTCTCTCTTTCGCCGGATAATAAGGCTCCGAAGGAGTATCCGTATAGAGCAGCGGATAGGTCTCCGCGAGCTTTCCGGAAGGGTTCTCGCGCCCGGTGATCAGGTCGAGCATAGCGCCCGCGCCCGCCTGGCCTGTAAGATATCCGTGAAGGATCGCGCTGCAGCTGTCTTCCCACTCCATCTCGATGGAGGAACCGGCGCTGATAACGCCGACCACATTGGGGTTGACCTTCGCCATGGCGCGAAGGACGTCGATCTGCACCTGCGGAATACGCATGTGCTTGCGGTCAAGGCCTTCGGACTCGCTCATTTCATCGAGTCCGAAGAAATAAAGGACCACGTCCGCGCTTTCCGCCGCTTTTACTGCCTCACTCAGTAAAGCAGTGTCGGCTTCCCCGCTTCTCTTATAGCCGCGGCACATCGCAGTGACTTCCAGAGCCTCTTCTTCCTTGATCAGGTTCTCGATCGTCTCTACCTTCGTGGAATTGACCATAGAGGAGCCGGCTCCCTGATATCTGGGCTGGAAGGCGAAATCACCGACAACGGCGACTTTTGTTCCCGCCTTGAGAGGGAGGATCGCGTCATTGTTCTTGAGAAGGACCGCGCACTGAGCCGCGGCTTTTCTTGCAAGCGCGTGGTGCCCTTCGATATCGAACTCCTCGCTGTGACCCTTTGCCGCTTCCGTAGTAGTCATGACAGCACTAAGCAGCTCGTCCACGCGGGCATCCAGGTCTTCCATGGAGAGAGAACCGTTCTTAACCGCCTCCACCAGCTCTCTGGCGGATCCCAGTCCGGGTGCAGGCATCTCGAGATCCGAGCCGGCCTTAACAGCCGTCACATGATCGTTTGCTCCGCCCCAGTCGGATACCACGAACCCATCGTACTTCCAGTCTCCGCGGAGGATCTCTTTGAGAAGGTGCATGCTCTCATTGGCGTACTCTCCATTTACCTGATTGTAGGAGGTCATGATCGCGCCGGGCTTCGACTCGTCAATCGCCATCTCAAATCCGGTCAGGTAGATCTCACGCAGTGTGCGCTCGTCTACGACAGCATTCATCGCCATGCGCCGCTCCTCCTGGGAGTTGACCGCGAAGTGTTTGATGCAGGAGAATACCCCCTGGCTCTGGATTCCCTTTACATAAGATGCCGCCATCCTGCCTGCCAGATACGGGTCTTCGGAGAAATATTCGAAGTTTCGTCCGCACAGCGGGCTTCTCTTAATATTCATGCCCGGTCCGAGCAAAATATTGACGCCCATCGCTTTGGCCTCTTCGCCTAAGGCGACGCCGACCTCTGTTCCCAGATCCCTGTCCCAGCTGTTTGCCATTGTCGCTGCCGTCGGAAAACAAGTTGCCGGAAGGGAAGCGTTGAGACCGAGGTGATCTCCTGCTCCTGCCTGACGCCTTAGTCCGTGAGGGCCATCTGACATGATCATCGAAGGAATTCCAAGTCTGGGAATATCTCTGGAGTCCCACTCTCCCTTTCCGCCCAGAAGGGCGGCCTTTTCTTCCAAAGTCAGCTGATCAATTAAATCTTTATACTTCATTGATCCTCCTTCTTGATTCTTTTTACATCCTATTCGGTAAACCGGCAGCAGGCACCCTCTTCAAAAAGGTGCCTGCTGTAACTGACACTACTGAGCGCCTCTATTTATCTCCGGGCGCTTATGCCGCTTTCTTCTTCCAATTCATAAATACAAGCACTAACGGAATGATCACGATCGCTGCCGTAAGGGCATCGATACCGTAGAAGATCTTCTGCATACGGGTCAGTCCGCCTGTGGTCTGCTCGTTGATCGTGTAGTATCCGCTGTTGCCGACAGTATACAGAATGTTCTTGCAGGCCTGGCGCATCGCCTTGACTGCAGTTGCGCTCTGATCTGAAAGCACGTTGGATGCCGCGCCGTTGAAGCCGAGCATCAAGTCGTTGCCGTTGCGGATGCAGTGATCCGTGATCTGGTAGCCGTAAGAGCCGTTGTAGTCCGTCTCGACCATTCCTACAAATCCCCACTCGTCGCGCAGTACTGT
>ODAI012026097.1_pt1 | contig 21228 bp, 21 predicted proteins | sample 1539321 | NCBI WGS metagenome assembly ODAI01 (sample SAMN02144231, study PRJEB22623) | gut metagenome | biome: sheep rumen | host: Ovis aries | place: New Zealand | reverse complement strand
TTTTTTTCAAAAAAAGTGTTGACAGAGGCTATGTATCGTGATATACTATCACTTGTGTGACGAAGAAGGGTACGTCTTCTGTCAACGATATGCGCGAGTGGCTCAGCGGTGGAGCATCTCCTTGCCAAGGAGAGGGTCGCGGGTTCGATTCCCGTCTCGCGCTTTTTTTGTGCTTGAAAATCGATGCGAATATATGTATACTAGAATTGTTGAAACTACATACAAAGGATTTAAGATGAGTAGATGTAAGAAGATTATTTCGATCTCATTTGTGTTATATATAGCTTTCCTTGTTGTTATTCTCTTCATGGATCATGTGTTCTTGAGAGATGTCCGACTGGAGGGTGTATATCATGGGATCAATACAAAGCCTTTTTCAGAGATCAGCAGATATCTGAATGCATATAGAGATGGAACTATTAACAGGTTATATGTTATTGCCAATTTGCTTGGTAACTTTATCTTATTTATGCCGCTTGTGTGGTATCTTGAATACTTCTTTAGCCCTTTTAGGAATGCTATCGTGTGTATATGTGTATGTTGCGGTATAAGCATACTTGTTGAGTGCGCACAGTTCTATACGAGTACAGGAAGTCTTGATATAGATGATATCATACTCAATACTGCCGGTTGTGTGACAGCATATATCATAGCTTATGTGTATATCATAAGGAGAAAGCATAGAAAAGAGGAGGAGAATTCATGAGATATCTGATAAAGGGAGTGGGTATACCTAAGGAAGACAAGCTATGGTATGCTGATATACTTGTAGAAGACGGTGTCATAGCTGATATATCTGATAAGATAGAGGTCGAGGCTGAAATCATAGATGCTAAGGGTATGATAGCCATGCCAGGCTTGTGTGAGCTGCATGCTTATCTTAGGGAACCAGGTTATGAGTATAAGGAAACTATAAAGAGTGCCACTTATGCTGCACTTCATGGTGGTTACACAACAGTTGTCGCTATGCCTGAAACTCTTCCTGTTATAGACAGCGTAGAGATGGTCGATTCATTTATGATGAAGGCTATGAGAGATTCGGCTGTTGAGATATGTCCTGCTGTTTCCATAACTATGGGTCTTGGTGGCGAGTATATAACTAATCTGCGAGAGATAAAAGAAAAGGGAATTATGTGCTGTTGTGATGGTAAGAGAAGTATAGCGAATGCCAATCTTGCCCGCAAGGCTATGCTAAGCGCAAGAGATGTAGATATTCCGCTTTTTGTATATTGCGAGGATATGAATATAAGAGGCATGGGCCTTATCAATGAATCTGAGAGTGCTAAGAAGTTAGGGTTTCTTCCCGTATCGAGGCTTGCCGAGAATCTTCTTGTCTCAAGAGATTGTATCATGGCGCTTGAGACTGGCGCGAGAATCCATATCATGAACATATCAACCAAGGAGAGTGTTGAGATAATAAGATTCTATAAGGATAAGGGCGCATATATAACATGTGATGTGTCAATCAACAATCTTCTCATGTCGGATGGCGATATAGTGGAGGATCTCGGCATATATAGCTTTAATCCGCCTCTTAGGGATATGTCCGATATAAAAGCGCTTATAGAAGGACTTAAGGATGGCACAATAGATCACATAAGCTGTGACCATACGCCGAATCACCCTAGTGAGAAGCTTTGCTCGATCAAGACTGCCTGCGCAGGTGTAGCGGGATTCGAGACTGCCCTGGCGCTTTGTTATACATATCTTGTGGAGAAGAAGAAGCTTACACTGTCAGAGCTTGTGAAGAAGCTTTCGGATAATCCTAGAAGGATATTAGGACTTCCAGAGTATAAGCTTGAGAAGGGAGCGAAAGCAACATTCTTACTTGCTGACATAACAAGGACTGTCAGCGCGGAATCGCTTAATCAGTTTACGCTCTCGAAGATAACACCTTATCAGGGCGCACAGGTTAAGGGCGATGTATCGTATGTATTTGTTGATGGCAACATCAATCTTAAAAAATAACTGGAGGAATTATGATCAACACACTTATTAAGAAAATCAAGGAAACTAAGGCACCAATCGTAGTAGGACTCGATCCTATGCTTAACTATATGCCGGCTCATCTTCTTGAGAAGGCTATCAAGGAACAGGGGGAGACTCTTGAAGCTGCTGCTAGTACTGTGTATGAATACAATAAGGGAATAGTAGATGCTATATATGATCTTGTGCCTGCTGTTAAGCCACAGATAGCTATGTATGAGCAGTTTGGTATTCCCGGACTTAAGGCTTATGCTGATACTGTTGAGTACTGTAAGAAGAAGGGACTTGTTGTAATAGGTGATGTAAAAAGAGGCGATATCGGTTCTACATCTGCGGCTTATGCAACTGCGCATATCGGCAAGATTAAGATAGGTAACACTTTATGTACTCCTTTTGGTGAGGATTTCGCAACTGTTAATCCTTATCTTGGTGTGGATGGCATCAAACCTTTTATAGATGTTGCACGCGAGAATAACACAGGTATATTCGTGCTTGTTAAGACTTCTAATCCTTCTAGTGGTGAGTTCCAGGACAGAATCGTGGATGGCAGACCTCTGTATGAGTATGTAGGCGAGAAGGTCAATGAATGGGGAGAGACATGCATGGGCGATGATTACAGCTATGTAGGTGCTGTTGTTGGAGCTACATATCCTGAGCAGGGTAAGGTTCTTAGAAAGATCATGCCTAAGACATATATACTTGTTCCGGGATATGGTGCACAGGGCGGCAAGGGTGCTGATCTTGTTCACTTCTTCAACGAAGATGGACTCGGAGCTATAGTTAACAGTTCAAGAGGTATCATAGCTGCATATAAGCAGGAGAAGTACGCATCTTACGGTGCTGAGGGCTTTGCTGATGCTGCAAGGGCTGCAGTTATAGATATGAGAGAAGATATCAACAGTGCTTTGGAGGCTAGATGATGAATAGTAAACTCGAATGTCTGGTTATAAGTCAGGAGATGATCGCTAAGGATATATACAGTCTCGTCTTTGAGAGTGCTGATATAGCTAAGGAATCAAGACCTGGACAGTTTGTCAATGTCTATACTAAGAGCAAGTCTAACCTTCTTCCTAGACCTATAAGTATATGTGAGGCAGCAGGGGATAGAGTAAGGCTTGTATATAGGGCTGTCGGTGCAGGAACCAAGGAGTTTTCTACATACAAGGCAGGAGACACTATAACTGTGTTGGGCCCGCTTGGTAACGGATATGATGTTGAGTCTGTATCAAAGGATCGCAAGGCTATACTTTTTGGCGGTGGTATAGGCATCCCTCCTATGCTTGAGCTTTCTAAGAGACTTGGTTGTGAGGTGACTGCTGTACTTGGTTACAGGGATGAGCTTTTCCTTGATAAGGAATTCACTGATGCTGCAGATATGCTATATGTTGCAACTGAGGATGGAAGCGCAGGCACTCGTGGCAATGTTCTTGATGCGGTAAGAGAGAAGAACATAGAAGGCGATATCATATTTGCCTGCGGACCAACACCTATGTTAAGAGCAATCAGGGCTTATGCGCAGGAGAAGAATATAGAAGCTTACGTGTCCTTAGAGGAGCGTATGGCCTGCGGAGTAGGAGCTTGTCTTGCATGTGTATGCAAGTCTGCTGATATTGATGATCACTCTCAGGTTAAGAACAAGCGTGTGTGCAAGGATGGACCTGTTTTCAACATAAAGGATATCGAGATATAGGAAGGGGATTTTTATGAATACAAGTGTAGAGATTGCAGGTGTTTCTTTTAAGAATCCTGTCATGCCGGCATCGGGAACATTTGGCTCCGGCATGGAATATGCAGATCTTGTGGATCTTAACAGACTTGGTGCTGTTGTTACGAAGGGCGTCGCTAACATACCTTGGGCCGGTAATCAGACTCCGAGAGTTGCTGAGGTGTACGGAGGCATGCTCAACGCCATAGGTCTCCAGAATCCGGGTATAGACCTGTTTGTGAAGCGTGATATTCCTTTTCTTAAGAACTATGATACTAACATAATTGTAAATGTATGCGGCAAGAGTGTAGAAGACTACCTTGAGGTAGTTCAGAGGCTGAATGATGAGCCTGTTGACATGCTCGAGATCAACATATCGTGCCCGAACGTTAAGGAGGGCGGCATAGCATTTGGACAGGATCCGAAGGCTGCTGCGGATATCACAAGGAAGATAAAGAACATCTCGAAAAAGCCTGTTATCATGAAGCTAAGTCCCAATGTAACCGATATAACTCTTATGGCTAAGGCTGTTGAAGATGCTGGTGCTGACGCGGTTTCGCTTATCAATACTCTTACAGGTATGAAGATAGATGTGGATAGAAGAAGAATTCTTCTTGCCAATAAAACAGGTGGTATGTCAGGTCCTGCCATACATCCTGTCGCTGTAAGGATGGTATATCAGGTTGTGAAGGCTGTTAAGATACCGGTTATAGGTATGGGCGGTATCCAAAGCGCTTATGATGCTTTGGAATTCTTGCTGGCAGGTGCTAAGGCAGTTATGGTCGGTACTGCGAACTTCTACAATCCGAATATCATGCTTGAGTGCATCGACGGAATAGAAGAATACATGAAGAAGAATGGCATAGAAGATATCAATGATCTTATAGGATGTGTTGAATAATGACAGAAAGTGAAAAGAGAAACCGATATGGTCTGTCGGCCGGTATATTTGGCGTATTCTGTAATCTTGTATTATCTGTTATCAAGATAATAGTGGGACTTACAACAGGAGTAGTGTCGATATCGGCGGATGCGGTCAACAACTTGTCGGATATGTTCTCGTCGATAGTAACCATATTCGGCTTCAAGCTTTCCGGAAAGCCTGCTGATAAGGAACATCCTTACGGGCATGGCAGGATGGAGTATGTATCGGGTTTTATAGTATCGATATCGGTTATAGTAATCGCTATAGAACTTCTAAAAACATCGGTTGATCATATATTTCACGAGAATAAGATGGATGTCGGCATAACAACCATCTTTATCCTTATATGCGCCATAATCCTCAAGTTCATCATGGCATATGTATATGCAAAGATAAGTAAGATCATATCCTCGAGAGCGCTTAAGGCAAGCGCTGTTGACAGCATAAGTGATTGTATCACAACTACGGTTGCGCTTATAAGTGTTATCGTGAAGCTTGCAACAGGTATGAATATAGACGGATATGCCGGAACAATCGTATCACTGCTCGTGATATATTCGGGAATTAAGTCCTGCATAGACACGATCAATATGCTTCTTGGCGAGGCACCTTCTGCAGAGGCTGTAAATCGCATAAAGGAGATTGTCCTTGATGATCCGCATGTGTGCGGCGTGCATGATCTTAGAGTTCATGAATATGGACCTTCGTGTTCGTTCGCTTCCCTTCATGCAGAGATAGACCAGAGCATCGGTTTTTTCAAGGCACATGAGATCATAGAGGGTATGGAGAAGAGGATTGTCAGTGAAGGTATCGTGTCAGAAGTGACGATACATATGGATCCTGTTGATGTAGATGATAAGGAGATTCTTAGCCTGAAAAAGGGTATCAAGGCATATCTTCGTGATGTATGTGAAGATGCGGACGTTCATGATCTGCATATCATAGATGATAAGCTTATGTTTGATATACAGTTTCCTTATGGTTACAATGGTGATATGAAACGTGAAGAAGAGAAGCTAATAGAGGCACTTAAGCTTGATGATAAGTATGAAGTCATAATACATACAGAAAAAGGTTAGTATGGGTAGAAAAAAAGAGATAGATATGACAACGGGACCTATCATGAAGAAGGTCTTCTTATTCGCAATCCCTATTATAATAGGCAATGTATTGCAGCAGTTATATACTACTGTCGACACACTTGTTATCGGCAGATTCTGCGGTGATGAGGCATTGGCCGGAGTGGGTACGAGCGCCCAGCCAGTTGAAGTGCTGCTGTGTATATTTTTAGGAATAGGAACAGGAACTTCCATACTGGTATCGCAATATAAGGGCGCTAAAGATGATGAGGGTATTAAGAAGCTGTGCGATTCGGCGGTGACATTTGTATATGCATGCGCGATACCGGTCAGTATACTTGGTATAATACTTGCACCATATATGCTAAGAGTTATGAAGGTACCTGCTGATGCGTATGAATCCGCTCTTTACTACACAAGACTTGTATTCGTCGGGACTCTCGGCAACATAGGCTACAATATGAATGCCGGAATCTTACGTGGACTTGGGGACAGTCTTGCGTCTCTAAGATTCCTTCTTATATCATGTATATCTAATATAGTGCTCGACGTTCTTTTTGTGGCGGGGTTTGGTATGGGTGTATCTGGCGCTGCCTTAGCTACATCCTTATCGATGTACTTATCGTGGATCATGAGTATAGTGTATATAAGGCAAAGATTCACATATATCGGGTTTTCTTTTATACCGAGAGGCTTTTATGGCAAGCAGCTTAAGGAGATAGTAGGACTTGGACTTCCTATAGGACTTAACAATTCGCTTTATTCTTTTGGACATGTGGCCATACAGGTGATGGTCAATTCCCAGGGGACTGATTTTGTGTCTGGAATAACAATAGCAGGGCGTATAACCGGACTGTCGAATATCGCCATAACGGCTCTTTCTTCGGCAGCAACAACATATGCTGGGCAGAATTACGGTGCTGGCAATTATAAGAGGCTTAAGGATGGTCATCTTAGGATTCCTCTTTATTCGGGGTTTATAACACTTTCATTCGGATTATTCTTCATAAGTATAAGACAGCCGATACTTGCTTTCTTTTCAAGTAATCCTGCTGTTCTTGGGTACGCTTCGAGATATGTATTTGTGCTTTTGCTTTCGCAGTGGATATATGCTATCTTCAACGGTATCATGTGTATACTGAACGGTATAGGCAAGGTCAGATATACAACTATCGTCAATATACTCATGCTTTGGATGGTCAGGATACCGAGTGGTTTTATCATAACAAGATTCTTTGATGGAACATATGTTATGCTGTGTTATCCGATATCGTTTACTTTTGCGGCTATATGCATGCTTAGTTATTATATATTCTCGAAGCAGTGGAAGGACATGATGAAGCTGGCAACGGATGATAAAGCTTCACACTAAAACACTTGACTAAATACTTAATTGATATTATACTAATACAGAGATAATAGGAGGGCATTAGGATGTCGATTTTTAAAGGTGCCGGTGTAGCTATTATTACACCATTTAATGATGATTATAGTGTTAATTATGACAAGTTAGGTGAGATCATAGAAGAGCAGATCGCAGGTGGTACTGACAGTATCATAATCTGCGGAACCACAGGTGAAGCATCTACTCTCACTCATGAGGAACACCTTGAGTGTATCAGATATACTGTTGATAAGGTTAAGGGAAGAATCCCTGTTATAGCAGGAACAGGTTCTAACTGTACCGAGACAGCTATATATCTGTCTCAGAACGCAAGAGATTATGGTGCTGATGCGCTTTTGATCGTTACACCTTATTACAATAAAGCCACTCAGAATGGCCTTGTGGATCACTATACTATGATAGCTAAGTCAGTAGATATACCGATCATTATGTACAACGTTCCTTCAAGAACAGGCTGTAACATACTTCCAGAGACTGCAGCTAAGATCGTTAACAGCGTTGACAACATCGTTGCTATTAAGGAAGCTACAGGTAATATCTCTCAGGTAGCAAGACTTATGGCTCTTACAGAAGGCAAGATCGATCTCTATTCAGGTAATGATGATCAGATCGTACCACTTCTTTCGCTTGGCGGTAAGGGTGTTATCTCTGTTCTGTCGAATGTTGCACCTCGTCAGACACATGATATCTGTCAGGCATACTTTGATGGAGATGTAGAACGTGCAGCTAAGCTTCAGCTTGAGGCTATACCTATGTGTGATGCACTTTTCTGTGAAGTAAATCCTATTCCTGTTAAGACTGCCATGAATCTCATGGGCAAGGAAGTAGGACCTCTTAGAAGACCACTTTCACCTATGGAGAAAGCCAACGAAGAGAAGCTTATCAAGGCTATGAAGAACTATGGATTGTTAGCATAATTAAGGGGGTATATATGGCAGCAGTTAAGATTATTATGCATGGATGCAACGGTAAGATGGGAAGAGTTATAACAAGTATAGTTGAGCAGGATAGTGCTGTGACTATAGTTGCAGGTGTTGATCCTTTTGGTGGCGTTGCCAATGAATATCCTGTATATTCTACCATAAAAGAATGTACTGTTGATGCAGATGTTATCATCGATTTTTCGAACGCTAGTGCTGTTGACGGGCTTATAGATTATGCTGTAGACAGACAGATTCCACTTGTACTTTGCACAACAGGTCTTTCTAAAGAACAGCTTGCTAAGGTGGAAGAGGCATCTAAGAAGGTAGCAATCCTTCGTTCAGCTAATATGTCTCTTGGTATCAATCTTCTTATTAAGCTTCTTAAGGATGTATCTAGACAGCTCTATGATGCAGGCTATGACATAGAAATCGTAGAGAAGCATCATAATCAGAAGGTCGATGCACCTAGCGGAACAGCTCTTGCACTTGCTGATTCTATTAACGGTGCACTTGATAACAGATGTACATATGTATATGACAGAAGTCAGGTAAGACAGAAAAGAGATGTTAAGGAAATCGGTATAAGCGCTGTAAGAGGCGGTTCTATCGTAGGAGAGCATGAAGTGTTCTTCGCAGGACTTGATGAAGTTATAGAGCTTAAGCATACAGCATATTCGAAGGCTATATTTGCCAAGGGAGCAGTATCTGCAGCTAAGTACCTTAGCGGTAAGCCTGCAGGAATCTATGATATGCAGGATGTTATAGGCTGATATGGACCTTCATCAGGCGTTAGATGCAGTATTGGCAACCGGGAGGATAGAAGCCGGTGTGGGTACACTCAGCGAGAAGACGCTGCATGCGGTTTTGAAACTCATGTATGAGAGTGATCCTGATTATCATGAGGTTTCAGTATCTGGCTATGTTGCAGATATTCTGCGCGGGAATCACATAACAGAGATTCAAACATCTAATTTTACATATTTGAAGGATAAGTTAGCCACCTTTTTACCGAATTATAAGGTTAGGGTGGTTTATCCTATTATTAGAAACAAGTATCTAAGCCGCATGGATAAAAAGACCGGTGAGCTGATCAAGGGAAGGCTGTCACCTAAGAAGGGAAGCTTCTATGATGGATTCTGGGAATTATACAATATCCGTGAATACATCCGAGATCCGAATTTTTCCATAGATATGGTGATACTTGACGCTGATGAGATAAGAACAGATAACGATGGAAGCAATAAGCGCGCAAGACATAAGACTGTCAAGTATGATACTATACCGAGGCAGGTAGTGGAGGTCGTAAGCTTCGATAGAATAGAAGATTACCTTATGGCAATCCCGCTTTCGCTTGGAGATGAATTCACTGCCAAGGATTTTCAAAATGCTTTGGCAACCGAGCATGTATATGTCCCTGTTTACAGTATACTTAAGATTCTAGAAGATATCGGTATCATATATCGTGATGGCAAAAAGGGCAGGGCTATCCTGTACAGATTAGGAGCTGAATATGGGAAAGAGTATGGACACTGAGGAAGTAAGAAGTCTGTATGAAGCTATACTTTCTCTTAAGAATATAGATGAGTGTTTTTGTTTTTTTGAAGACCTGTGTACGGCCAATGAGATACTGGCTATGTCATCGAGGTATGAGGTTGCCAAACTCCTCACTATGAACAAAACATTTAACGAGATATCTCAGAAAACAGGTGCGTCAACTGCCACTATAAGTCGTGTAAATCGTTCTTTGAAGTTTGGCAAGGATGGATATGCGATGGTGATGAAAAGAAATAAAGATCTGTAAAAACAATCATCGGGACACGTCAAGATTTCTATACTCTCGCGTGCATCAATTGGCAAAGCCCTCTCGCAAACTCGTGCTCTTCGAGCACTCAAACACGTGCTTCGGGCTTTGCATTAGCACGCTCGAGTATGACGAAATCTTGCGAATCGTCCCACTGATTGTTTTTACAGTTTTTACTTGTTGGCTAAAGTGTGAGGTTGAAGAAGTAAGTAAAAAAATTATTGGGACACGTCAAGACAATGGAGGTATGAATGCGAGCTAGAGATGAGATAGATAGACTTAAGGCAGGCAATGAGAAGTATGTGAATAGTTCACACAGTATGACTAATACTTCTAAGTATCTTAGAACAAAAACTGCGAAGGAAGGGCAGAAGCCTCTTGCTATAGTTATAGCTTGTTCTGATTCGCGAGTTATGCCTAACAGTATATTCTCTGTCGATCTTGGCGAGCTCTTTGTTATCAGGGTTGCAGGCAATGTGCTTGATAATCACCAGATAGGAAGTATAGAATATGCGGTTGCACATCTTCATGTTAATCTTATAGTGATGCTTGGTCACACTGGTTGCGGCGCTGTTGCAGCGGCAATACGTGGTGAGAAGAATGGTTATGTAGGTTATATAACTGAAGATATCTGTGAAGCTATAGGTGATGAGACAGATGATTATAAGGCTGCAGTGCTCAATGTTGAGCATGGAGTGAATATCATAAAGAAGGCATTCTCAGAGCACCCAGAGATAGATAGTGCTGAACTTGTTGTGAAGGGCGCGGTTTATAATATAGAGACTGGGGTAGTTGACTGGGTAGGGTGATGGGCTGTAAAAACAATCATTGGGACGATTCGCAAGATTTCGTCATACTCGAGCGTGCTAATGCAAAGCCCGAAGCATGTTTCACCAGTTACTGCTTGCAATCATAGGATAATAAAATGCCAGTAATGCGTGCTTGCACGCAATTACTGGCTCTTTTGTTATCCGTGTGACTGCGAAGCAGTCGCGCCCCACACATCGAAAGAACGAAGTTCTTGAGATGCTGTGGGGATTGCAAGCAACCTCTCAACTTTGCCAATTGATGCACGCGAGAGTATAGAAATCTTGACGTGTCCCAATGATTGTTTTTACAGCCACTATTTTTCTTTTTTCTTCTCAGCCTTCTTATCTTCTTTTGTTTTTTTCTCTTTCTTGGATATGTAGTCGTCTAGAAGTGATTCTATCATGTACTTCTTGATGAAGATATCAAAACTTAATAAGCATATGAAGGAGAATAGTTGGAGGTATTCTCTTTCGTCGTCGTCTTTGATATCCTTGAAGGATTCTTCCGAGAGCTTGAACTGCTTGCTTATTGATCTTGCGATGTCGGCAATCTGCTTGGTCTCGAGCTTGAATACTGTCTTGTATATCTCTTCGAGGTTAAGGGATTTCTTGTTATCGAAGAAGTTCTCTGTGAGAGGCCACAACAGAGTCTGTATATCTGTTATGGACATGATGTTCTTGAAGTAGTATATGAAGAGGAGCACGATTATGTGGTCCTTAGAATACTTCTTCTTATCGGATGGAGGCAAAATCTTGTTCTTAGAATAATTGTTGATCATGGTCTTAGTCAAGATCTTGTCGTCGTTGTTACGCTTTATGTCGCTTAAGTGACTATCCATAAATGTGGTTATCTGGTCCATATACAGGTCTATGTTAGGCAGATCTGTTGGCTTAACATAATTCAGCTTGGAGAGTTTTCTAATAACTGAATGTATGATCTCCTCAGGAGAATTGTTATTATCTTTTTGAGTGTCCATATACATGGCCTCCTAAAATCGTATTGATATATCTATTATATAGTATTTAAAACTACTTATCAATACTTTATTGTAATTTTGTGTGCGAATATGGTATACTTATACTTGTATACTGATATACTGATATAGATGGAGTTATGATAATGGATTTTTCGAATATTTCGCTTAATGGTCCTCAGTTAGAATCGGTCATGTATACCGAAGGACCTCTTTTGATACTTGCCGGTGCAGGCTCTGGAAAGACCAGAGTTCTGACATACAGAATAGCACATCTTATAGATGATTGCGGTGTAAAACCACACAATATTCTCGCCATAACATTTACCAATAAGGCGGCTAAGTCTATGCGTGACAGGGTGGATTCCATAGTTGGTGGTGCGGCTCAGAATGTGTGGGTCAGCACATTCCATTCTATGTGCGTTCGTATGCTGAGGCGTTTCGGCACTATGCTTGGGTATACCGATACATTTTCGATATATGATTCGGATGATGTTAAGATTGTGATGAGAGATCTTCTTAAGGAACTGAATATAGATTCGAAATATGTGAAAGAAAAGGCCGCTATGGGAACTATATCCGCGTGGAAGAATACTCTTACGGAGCCTGAGGATGTGGTGATACAGGATAACAGTTTCTATGAGCAGCAGGTTCTTCGTGTGTATAGGGCATATAAGGAATATATGCTTAAGAACAATGCTATGGACTTTGATGACCTTATCATGAATACTGTGAAGCTTTTTAAGGAGCATCCGGATGCGCTTGATTACTGGCAGAATCGCTTTAAGTACATCATGGTTGATGAGTATCAGGATACGAATATCGCACAGTTTGAATTAGTGAGACTGCTTGCGCAGAAGAATCGCAATCTGTGCGTCGTGGGTGACGATGATCAGTCCATATATAAGTTCAGAGGTGCGGATATCCACAACATACTTCAATTCGAGGATAATTATCCCGATGCGAAGGTGGTAAGGCTTGAGCAGAATTATCGTTCCACACAGAAGATACTGGATATCGCTAACGCAGTTATAACTAATAACAAAGAGCGTAAGGTTAAGAAGCTCTGGAGCGATAATCATGAAGATATAGCTGTTAACTATATGCGTTATGCTGGCGGCAATGATGAGGCAGTCGGAGTAGTTAGCCATATCAGGCGCATGCATGAGAAGGGCATAGATTATAAGGATATGGCTGTCCTCTATAGGACGAACCTTCAGTCGAGAGTATTCGAGGAGAAGCTTATACAAGCCAATATTCCTTATAAGATATATGGTGGCATCAACTTCTATGCCAGAAAAGAGATTAAGGATGTACTTGCATATCTGAAGATGTTCGGCAATTCGAGCGATGATCTGTCTATCAAGAGAATCATCAACATACCAAAAAGAGGCATAGGTGACACTACTGTAGCTAAGCTTGTTGAATTCGCGAACGAGCAGAATTGTTCAATCATAGAAGCGATTGATAACCCTTTTTTAACAGCTTCACTTGGCAAAAGCGCAGCTAAGGTGGCTTCTTTTGCTGAGAGTATGAGAGAGTTTGATCCGAGTGCGATCAAGAGTATCAAGGACTTCACTTCAGATATAATAGAGAAGATAGGCTATAAGGATTATCTCAAGACAGAGTGTGAGACTACGGAAGAATATGTCGAGCGTATGGACAATATCAACGAGTTCCTATCGAAAGCGGCTGATTATGATGCTAACACAGAGAATCCGAACTTAGCTGAGTTCCTTCAGGAGATATCACTTCTGTCGGATATAGATAATCTCGGAAGCACAGATACTGTCAATCTCATGACTATACATGGTTCGAAGGGCCTTGAGTTCAAGGTTGTCTTCCTTGTCGGTCTTGAAGAGGGCTTGTTCCCTCATGTGAGGTCGCTGTATTCAGATGATACAACCGACATAGAAGAGGAGAGAAGACTCTTTTATGTAGGCGTAACAAGAGCCATGACATACCTCTATATGTCTAACGCCAAAGAAAGAGTTAACAAGGGACAGTTTATAAGAACAGAAGTATCGAGATTCGTGGATGAAGTACCACCGGATATGCTTGGTATTAGTCATGATTTTCTGAAAAATAACGATGTTATGAAGGCGATGGCTTCGTCACCTAAGGTTTCGGCCACTAAGAAGAAAAGTCCTATGAAGACACTTGCTAATCCATATCAGCTTGGTAAAAATGTTAAGGCAGACTCGCTTGATTATGGCGTAGGGGATAGAGTGGCGCATGTTAAGTTTGGCATGGGAACTGTCAAGGAGATCATAGAGAGACCTAAGGATTTTGAAGTTGGCGTTCAATTCGATGAGGCTGGATATAAGAAGATGTTTGCGGGATTTGCAAAATTAAAGAAGATATAATTCTATAGAAAAGTATCACAAAAGATGGAATCTGAACTCTTATGAGTGTTCTGATTCCTTCTTTTTTTTTTTGCTGGAAAAAAATTCTAAAAAGCACTTGACAATGCAAAAAACTTATGTTACACTAGTCACTGTCAGTGCTGATTAGAACAAAGAGCAAGAGGGTGTAAGATTGCGAAAACTGTAAACCCTCTTGCTCACGGTCGAAGGATTAACTTCTAAGAATATTGTAGCAGTTTCTCCTTTGATTGTCAACTTATTATCAAATTAAAGGAGGCTTTTTTTATGATTAGGAAATCATTAAAGCGATTTGCCGCAGTATTATGCGCGGCTGTAACAATGGTAAGTTTTTCAAGTACGAGGGTTGTGGAGGCTAGTACTCCTGGGTATTGGACAACTTTTAGGCTAGTTAGTTATTGGAATAACTGGTATGATCCTGCTGTACAGTATATTAGTAATCATGTTGAATTAGTAGGTGATGGTGGGTATGATGCAAGAGCCAAGGTTAATATTATTATTCCTTCGTATTCATTGGATGAATATGAGGCAGAATTGAAGTTTTATTATAAAGACGAGTACGGGAAAGAAAAATGGCATTATAAAACCTATTATCAAAGTAACTTTAAGCCTGGAAGTTATGAATATACTTCCTATGGTAACCCTGGATATAAGTATTATGCCGTATATCCTACATATAGAGCAAGAATCACTGAACATGAATATCTAACGGTTGTTGAAGGTATGTATAGACTATATTATTGATGCGGGAGTGAACATGTTGAATAAGAATAAGATTATAAAAATCGGATTGATAGCATCACTTATGGTGCTGGTTGTAGTATGTGCTTTAGTTTTTTCAAAAAAGGATGGTAAGGTTAAGCTAAACCCTAATACCGATTCGAAAGTCTTATCTACATGGGATATGGATATGACTCCACAAAAAAAGGATATAGCATCATGGCAGTCTTTTGTAAAGAAAGATGATGTTATATATATAGTTGATGATGAAAGGATATTCAAGTGGGATTACAAGTCGGTCGGATTTCGGCCGGCTTGTGATGACCCGGCGTGTGAGCATAATGGAGAAGAGTGTCCGGCTTACTTTCCTAATACCCGATACTATGGTGTGACATATTATAATGACCATTGGGTTTTCGTTGAGAAAGGTGAGAATAATAGATACTATCTTGGCTATTGTGATTTTGACGGTAATAACAGAAAAAGAGTAATTGATATATCAGATGATATACAGGGAACAGGACCGCTTGTGCATATGGATTTTGTAAACGGATATATATATATGGGATACAATTCCAGTGTTATTCATGAGAAGGATTCAGATGGTTCGGGCGGTTTGGAATTTGAATCCGCAGTAAGAACATGTCTTATGAAGTATGATGTTAGTCTTATAGGTAGTGGTAAAGATTATTCTCAAAATATATTCTTATTGGATGTTGTTAAAGGAGAAGTAGTGCAACTGTCTTCTGTTGTAGATGAGGAAAGATTCGTTGTTGATGTACCTGAAACTAGGAGTTTAAAAGGCTGGGTGCCATATATGGATTATAGAATCTATAATCAGGAAGACAAAAGCTTTGTAACAGTTCGGGATGTTCATGCGCTACATATATTACCTAACGGAAGATATACTGCTATGACAAAAGATGGATTGATACTTGTAGATGGAGATAAGACAATACGTCTTGATGGTGAAAACTGGGCAGATCATTTTTATGATGATAACAGGATTTATGCAACTAATATGCAAGAGAGGGATATAGCAATTGCAGACAAGAATGCTGTGATACCTGATGGTGAAGTAAGAGTATATGATTATGATGGCAATCTTGTGGATCATATATATATGCCTAAGGACTGTGGGGAATGGGATATGTTGGCGGCATATGATGGTAGATATTATTTTACATGTGTTGATATTAAAACTAGGTCTTATTTCTATGTTTATGATACCCAGAATCCTGATAAGGGATGGAAGAAGATAAATAGGGAATATTGATGCGGGAGTAAACATGTTGAATAAGAATAAGATTATAAAAATCGGGTTAATAGCATCACTTATGGTGTTGGTTGTTGTATGTGCTTTGGTTTTTTCGAAAAAGGATGGTAAGGTTAAACTAAACCCTAATACCGATTCGAAAGTCTTATCTACATGGGATATGGATATGACTCCACGAAAAAAAGATATAACATCATGGCCGTCTTTTGTAAAGAAAAATGATGTTATGTATATATTTAATAATGGGATGATATTCAAATGGGATTACAAGTCGGTTGGATATAGGCCGGCTTGTGATGACCCAGCATGTGACCATATGGGAGATGAATGTCCAGCCTGTTTTCCTGTTGAAAAATATGCTTGTGTAAGTTATTATAATGATCATTGGATTTTTGTTGAAAACGACGGAAATCAAAGGCGTTATCTTGGGTATTGTGATTTTGACGGCAACAATAGAAAAAGAGTACTTGATATATCTGATGATATACAGGGGGCCGGTCCACTGGTTTATATGTATTTTGTAAATGGATATATATATATTAGCTATAATTCAGGTGTTGTTATTGAGAAAGATTCGGAATGGGAATCCGCACAACGAACATGTCTTATGAAGTATAATGTTAGTCTCATAGGTAGTGGAGGCAATTATTCTCAAAACATTTTTTTATGTGATGAAGATGAGGTAGTACATTTGTCTCCGGTTAAAGAAGAGAAAAGATTCGTTGTGGATGTACCTAAATCTTTAAGTAAAAAAGGATGGATAGGATATTGGGATTTTAGAATCTATAATCAAGAAGATTTGAGTTATACAACTATTCATGATGTGAATGAACTGACATTATTATCTGATGATAGATACATTGCCAAAAAAAAGGATGGATTGATGCTTATTGATGGAGATAAAACAATACGTCTTGAAAATGAAGGATGGGGTGTTTCTTTTTCTGATGATAACAGGATTTATGCTATTAATACTTTAGAGAGACAGATAGCAAGTGCAGATGAAAATGGTGTGATTCCTGATGGCGAGGTTAAAGTATTTGATTATGATGGTAATTTAGTGGATCACATATATATGCCTAAGGATTACAGCGTAGTAGATAGTATAGCAGCATATGACGGTAGATATTACTTTACCAATGTTGATCGTATAACTAAGTCTTATTTCTACGTTTACGACACCCAGAATCCAGATAAGGGATGGAAGAAGATAAATAAGGGATATTGATAAAAGGGGAACCATGTTGAATAAGAATAAGATTATAAAAATCGGATTGATAGCTACACTTGTGGTGTTTGCTGTATTATGTATTGTTGTGTTATCTAAAAAAAAATAGCCAATATAATAAAAAAACCGATTCTAGAGTTCTTTCTACATGGGACATGGACATGACTCCACAAGAAAAGGGTATAGTATCATGGTCTTCCTACGGGAAGAAGGATGACATGATGTATATATTCAATGGCGGAACTGTTTTTAAGTGGGATTACAAGTCGGTCGGATTTCGGCCGGCTTGTGATGACCCAGCATGTGAGCATTCGACTGATGAGTGTCCTGCGCTTTTTCCTCTTGATGTATATGAGCGTGTAGTATATTATAATGACCATTGGATTTATGTTGAAAAGGATGATGCTAATAGATATTATCTTGGATATTGTGATTTTGATGGGAACAATAGAAAAAGAGTGCTTGATATCACAGACGATGTAAAAGGAACTGGGCCGATGATGTATCTGGAAATATATGGTGGAAAGATATACTGTGCTTATAATTCGCAAGTAACAGATTATGATGATGCTGGTGATTGGGATACGAAATCCCGATTATGTGTCATGGAATATGATGTTCAGCATCTAAAAGGAGATAAGGCATATTCAAGGCAATTATTTTTATGCGATGATGATCAGACTTGGCATTTTTATTCTGTGAACAATAATAAGATGGTTATAGATGTTCCGGTTCCGAAAAGCGATACTTATGTGGAATTCGGTGAAGAAAGAATATATGATTTAAAGGATTTAAGTTATATAACTGTAAAAGAAACTCAATACGTGGGATTGCTGTCAGATAATAGATATGTATCTAAGGAAAAAGAAGGATTAATTCTGGTTGATGGTGATAAAAGAATACGTCTTGAGGGCAAAGGTTGGGGTGTACCATTCTATAATGATAATAGGATATATGCTATCAATACTCAATATAGACAATCGGTACATGATCAAGAAAATGGCAAGCTTATAGATGGTGAAGTTAAGGCTTATGATTATGAAGGAAATGTAGTTGAACACATATATCTTCCTAAGGGATATGGTGTAAGAGATGGTATAGCAGCATATGACGGCAGATATTATTTTACAAATATCGACTATAGCACTAGGTCGTACTTCTACGTCTACGACACCCAGAATCCTGATAAGGGATGGAAGAAGATAAATAGGGGATATTAAGTTATGGAATTCAAGAGATGTTTTTATAATAAAAAGCTTATATTTTTCGGCGCTGCGATCATGGTTGCCTTTTTGGTGCTTTTTTCCGAAAATATTAAAAAATCCGGAACTCAGACAGGAGGTCCTGAAGAAGAGTATTATTACCAGAATATGCAGCAGATGCAAGGTGAGAATCTCGATGATGGCAGCTTTCATAGTATGTTGGTCAGGGTTTTTAGCCAGTGTGATAAGGTAAGGAGCAGTTCTAAGGGTGTTGTAGTTGAAAAAGCTGATAAGACTGAAGAAGACTTTAGAAAGATCATGGATGTTGAGACTGTTGATATGGAAGATAGTCTTATCACCAATGTGACTAAGAATCTGTTTCCTGTGTTTGTAAGCGTATTGCTGGGGCTTTTTTTGGTGTCTATCTTTCAGGAGGAGAGAAAGCGTGGCATGTGGTGGTTTGTATCTACTACTGTCAGAGGAAGAGAAAAAATCTTTTTGAGTCGTATAGGTATATTGTTGGTTGGTTTGACAGTTATCAACTTTGTGATGTATGCCGGTATGTTTTTGGTGAACTGGCATCAGCTCGGAAAACCTGTTTTGTCAGCACCGATACAATCTGTGGATGAGTATCAGCAGTTGATACTTAAGGTGGATATCAAAACATTTATACTGATTTTCATCATGTACAGGATTCTGACTACATTTATGATCATAGTGAGTGTGTATGTTACTATTCTCATATTTGATGATTTTGCACTTGGTGTTGTATATAATTTTGTCTTCTATGGCGTGGAATATCTTATATACAAGACTATCAGCTACAATGATGAATATGAATTTCTTAAGAACTTCAATCTGTATAACTATATAGACAGTTCAGCGCTTTTTAAGCGCTACAGGCTCTTTATGGTTGCCGGAAGTCCTGTATCCTACAGAGTGATCATGTTGACCGCGCTTTGTATTATTACTTTGCTGGTAGTAATTGCGGGATTCGCTATCTCTAAGTTTAAGAAGCCTGTTATGATTGGGCCTTCTATACTTGAGGTTAATGGAAGGCTTGTTTCTTTTGGGTTGCGTGGACTTGAGGAATTCAGAAAGAATCTTATATACAGTATGGGTATAGTTTTCCTGCTCCTTGCTTATGTGTGGGCTAAGAACGATATCGAACTCTATCCTATGAATTACTTTGAGATGAGTGGTATTCTCGGCAAATACTTCAAAGAGTGTGAAGTGAAGGATCCAGACGGCGTAGATGCCTATATAGCCGGGTTGGATGATAAGCTTGCGAAGATAGCAGAAGAAGAGGGCGAAGAGTCGTCCAGATATATCATATTAAGCAATAATATCGATAGTTTGAAAACAAGGCGCGAATATGTAAGGAGCATGAATCGTTCGGATGTGAAGGTGCTTGACGATTTTAATTATAAGACTTTTTTCTGTGAAGGTGGTAAGATCACCAGATGTAAAAAAATGTTGATGATATGTCTGATAGCAGTTTTCTTAAATGCAGGTATATACGCTTATGAGCGAAAAGCCGGAGTGGTATCGATGGTTAATTCCCTTAAGTATGGCAAAAAATGGCAGTTAAGGGATAAGATCATATACAGTATAGTGGTTACAAGCTTTGTATATTGGGTTGTTATGGGCTACTATATGTATGAGACAGGACACAACCTGACTTTCATGCACTGGAATATGGATATTCACAATGTTGAACTCTTCAAGAACTTTCCTTTGGATGTGAGCATAGGAACTGTGTGTATAGCTTATCTGTGTATTGATTGGTTATGCTGTCTGATATTTGGTTTAGTTGTTATGTTCTCTTCTAAGAAACTTCCTTACGAAAAGGGTTGTATCGCGTGGAGTCTGGCTGTTTTGATAATCGGTATGTTAATATGAGGTGAGATGTTATGAAACTTGAACTTATAGATGTTAAGAAGAGATATGGTGATGTTGTCGCGCTTAAGGGCTTTAATTATAGTTTTGAAAAGGGAATATATGCTATACTTGGCGCTAATGGTGCAGGTAAGAGTACGCTTTTTAATCTGCTGACAGACAATCTCGAGCGTGATGAGGGAAAGATACTCTTAGATGATGTTGAGATACTTAGTCTTAAGGAAAAGTACAGAGCTACTATAGGATATATGCCGCAGCAACAGGGTTTCTATGAGAAGATGACAGCCATAAGTTACCTTGAGTATGTTGCCTACCTTAAGGGCATGAAAAGAAGTGTGGCTAAGAAAGAGATAGAGGAGAATCTTAAGAAGGTGAATCTGTGGGAAGACAGGTTCAAGAGGACAGGCGCATTTTCCGGAGGTATGAGACAGAGACTTCTTGTCTGTGCGACACTTCTATCGAATCCATCCGTGCTCATACTCGATGAGCCGTCAGCGGGTCTTGATCCGAAGGAGAGAGTGGTTCTGAGAAGATATATAGGTGAGCTTAGCAAGGATAAGATCATACTTATCGCAACGCATATAGTGAGCGATATAGAGACAATAGCTGATAAGGTACTTATCATGAAGAAGGGCGAACTTCTCGCTAATGACAGCCCTGCAGGGTTCTTAGAGAAGCTTGGCAAGAATAACCTTGAGGAAGTGTATATGCACTACTGTGGGGATGATGAGGAGGTGTGATGTTTATGACACAAAAAGAAAGACTTGCATATTTTATTAATAGGATAAACAGTGATGAAGAATTGAAAGAGGAAATTTACAATAAGTGTGATCCAGATACTATTTATCTGCAGGAAGAACTTATGGAGGATTTGGAATGGCTTATGGAAGGCGGGAGCGAAGAAAACTATGA
>ODAI010521099.1_pt1 | contig 21229 bp, 16 predicted proteins | sample 1539321 | NCBI WGS metagenome assembly ODAI01 (sample SAMN02144231, study PRJEB22623) | gut metagenome | biome: sheep rumen | host: Ovis aries | place: New Zealand | reverse complement strand
CTTGTGCGGTGTTGCTCATCATGAGCAGCATCGCGCTCGTAGCCTATCAAGTGGTCAGCATCGAGGACGTAGCTGCCGGACTGCTCTATTACGTGGCGCAGTCGTTCCTCCTGGCTGGCTCCATCTTCGGACTCGACCAGTACATCAAAATCATTAAACGCAACGATCATGGAACACACAAAACTCAGTAAGCACTTTACGTTGGAGGAATTCGTCAACACGCAGAAATACCCGTGCAACAAGCCCACGCTGCAGCACGTGGCGAACATGGTCTATGGCTGCGTGATGCTCCTGGAACCAGCCCGGCAAGTGGTCGGCCCCATCCTCATCAACTCCGGCTTCCGCAACGAGGACGTCAACCGCCATGTGGGTGGTGTCCGCAACTCGCAACACTTGCTCGGCCAGGCTGCCGACATCCGCCCCAAGGACCCTCACCAGTTCCAACGCCTGGTCGATTTCCTCAAGGCTCACCAACTCACCGACCAGCTGCTAACGGGCAATGGTTGGCTCCACATCTCCTGGAGTCCCTTCACCAAGCCGCGCCACTACATCAGGATTGGGTATTACAAATGAAAAAGTGCACAACGGGGTCGGTTCCGCTGTGCACTTAATTTACTTCTTTCTTCAGCCCACAGGCATCTACTGTTTTAAGGTTATACATTATTAAATAGTTGTTTCTTGAAGAAGTCAACAGCTTCCTTTAAGGGTTCCAAGTCGTTCTTTATAATGCTGAAGATAGCATCGGCATCAACCTCGAAATAGTGGTGTGCCATGATGTCTCTTGCTCCCATAACTTTCTTCCACTCTATTGCGGGGTATGTAGGAAGCAATTCCTTGTCGGTGAGTTTATCAAGCGTCTTAACTGCTTCACCTAAGCCAATGATAACCATACAGGCTGCATCAAGTTTCTCCATTCCAAATGGAGAAAGAAGGAAATCGTCGACAGAATGAATCTGTACGGTTCGCTCCTGCAGTCGGGTGATGGCCGTCTCAATATTCTTCAGAGTCTCATAGACCATCTGTAGCTTCTCAGTAGACTCGAATTCCATATTTTAAGATTTGCTGTTTAAACACAGGGTTCATACGTTCTCGCATCCGAACCACATCAACGTTGCATCCAAGTAGTTCCTGGAGATAGATTTTTACTCCTGCCTGGTTAAATAGATTGGGCACCATATCAACACAAATATCAACGTCGCTACCCTCATGTTGTTCGTCTCTGGCAAGTGAACCAAACAAAAGCATGGAGCGAACACCATAGTGCTCGTCCAAATACTGGCGAGTTGACTTAAGCTTTTCTATGGTCTTCGATTTATCCAACATTATCGTAACTGTTTAATTCTCTTTGTTTGGCAAAAATAGTAAGAATATCTGAACTTTCCAAATTTTTGTGCAGCAAATTTGCTTTCCTCGCATTTTTTCGTATCCATGATGACAACGATGACAGTTTTAAAACTGCCGACATCAAGCAGAAAGAGGGTTCCCCAAATAAGGAGAGCCCTCTTGTTTGTGCTATAAGTACTGTTGTGTATGTTTACATCGTGACCTCCACCACATGCTTGCCGGCGGAGTAGGGGATGACGGTGCCCTGGATGGACTGTCCGTCGAGCACGATCTGCTTGACACCCTTCTGCTGTCCGTTGGGGTGGATGGTTATCTCGTACTGGGCATCGCGGAACTTGCGGCTGACGGTGTAGTCGCAGGCTGTCTCGGGCAGACAGGGGTCTATGCGGATGCCGTCGTAGTCAGGCTTGATACCCAGGATGAACTCCGAGACGGTGTACCACATCCAGGCAGCGGTACCCGTAAGCCATGAGTTCTTGCCTTCGCCGGGACGGAAGGCATCCTTGCCGGCTACCATCTGGCAGTTGACGTAAGGCTCCACCTTATGCAGCGTCTGGTATTTCTCCTCGACGTATGAGGGCAGGATCTTGGCATAGTGACTCCAGGCATCGTTGCCGCGCCCTGCGATGCACTCGCCGATGATGACCCACGGGTTGTTGTGGCAGAAGATGCCGGCATTCTCCTTGTAGCCCTCGGGATAGCTGGAAATCTCGCCGTACTCGTAGATGTATTTCGAGAAGGCTGGGTTGTTGAGCACCATGCCGTGTTCGCACTCGAGGTATTTCTTGCAGGAGTCGAGCGACTTAGCCACCATACCTTCCTCGGCACCAATCTCAGCCATCGTACACCAGCCTTGCGACTCGATGAATATCTTGGCCTCGTCGCACTCGTTGGAGCCGATCTTACGACCGTAGAAGTCGTAGGCGCGCAGATACCACTCACCGTCCCAGCCGTGCTTCTTCACGGCCACGATCATGGCATCCACAGCTTTCTGCATGCGCTGCCCTTCATCGTGCTTTGCGATTCTGTCGCAAAGTTTTATGTACTCTTTGCCGGTAACGACGAAGAGACCAGCAATCATCAGCGACTCGGCCTTGGTGCCTTCAGAGACATTCTCCGTAGTCTGGAACGACTCGTTGGGGTCCCACGAGAAGCAGTTGAGGTTCAGGCAGTCGTTCCAGTCGGCACGACCAATGAGTGGCAGCATGTGCGGACCGAGGTTGTTGATGACGTGGTCCATCGAAATCTTCAGGTGCTCGAAGAGGGTGACCTCAGAGCCCGGCTGGTTGTCGAAGGGCACCATCTCGTCGAGGATGGAGAAGTCGCCCGTCTCCTTGATATACGCTACGGTGCCGAAGATGAGCCAGCAGGGGTCGTCGTTGAAGCCACCACCGATGTCGTTGTTGCCGCGCTTGGTCAGCGGCTGATACTGGTGATAGCAACCGCCGTCAGGAAACTGCGTCGAGGCGATGTCGATGATGCGCTGTCGGGCACGTGAGGGAATTTGGTGCACGAAGCCCACCAGGTCCTGGTTGGAATCGCGGAAACCCATGCCTCGGCCAATGCCACTCTCGAAGAACGATGCCGAGCGCGAGAAGTTGAAGGTGACCATGCATTGGTACTGATTCCAGATGTTTACCATGCGGTCCAGTTTGTCGTTGCCCGTCTTCACCTTATATATATTTAGCAGGGCGTCCCAGTACTGGCATAGTTCGGCGAAAGCCTTATCGACCTTGGCGGTGGTGTCGAGCTCAGCGATGAGGGCATGCGCCTTCTGCTTGTTGATGACCTGCGGAGCCTCGAATTTCTCTTCCTGAGCATTCTCGATATAACCCAGCAAGAAGATGAAGTCCTTCGACTCGCCGGGTTGTAGGGTGACTTCGATATAATGCGAGGCAATGGGACTCCAGCCGTGGGCGTGCGAGTTGCGGGGCTTACCCTCCATGACAGCATCGGGATTGGCAAACTCGTTGTAGAGACCTACGAAGGTCTCGCGGTCGGTGTCGTAGCCCTGGATATCAGTATTCACATGATAGAACGCATAGTGGTTGCGGCGTTCGCGGTATTCGGTCTTGTGATAAATCGTACTGTTCTCTATCTCTACTTCACCAGTAGAAAAATTACGCTGAAAATTTTCCATATCGGTAGCCGCATTCCACAGACACCACTCCTCGAAGGAGAAGAGTTTCAGCTGCTTAACCTCCTTGCTCTGGTTGGTCAGCGTGAGCTTCTGCACCTCCGCCCATTTCTTCAGCGGCACGAAGAAGAGCACGCTGGCCTCGACACCGTTCTTGCGGCCCGTGATGCGGGTGTAGCTCATGCCGTGACGGCACTCGTAGAAGTCGAGGGGTGTCTTGCAGGGTTTCCAGCCCGGATTCCACACCGTGTCGCCATCCTTGATGTAGAAATAGCGGCCGCCGTTGTCCATCGGCACGTTGTTGTAGCGATAGCGCGTGATGCGGCGGAACTTGGCATCCTTGTAGAAAGAATAGCCTCCGGCCGTGTTGCTGATGAGAGAGAAAAAGTCCTCGTTGCCCAGGTAGTTAATCCAGGGCCAGGGAGTCTGTGGGTCGGTAATCACATACTCACGGTGCTGGTCGTCGAAGTGACCGTAGCGTTTTTGTTCCATAGCGATGATATTTTTTATGATGTTTAACTTTCCTATTTTTCTATCAGTATGCGGGCATCGACGGCAACGACATCCTTGTCGTCGGCCAGCAGCGGGTTGATGTCCATCTCCTTGATCTCGGTGGCAAAGCGCAACAGGGTGCTCAGGCGCACAATGATCTCGGCATATTTCTGTTCGTTGAGTCCCTTTTGTCCGCGTGTGCCCTTGATGATTTTATAGCCGCGGAGCGAGTGGATCATGGAATAGGCCTCGCCGTAAGACAGGGGAGCCAAGCCGGACTGTACATCCTTCAGTACTTCGACGAAGATGCCGCCTAGACCACAGAGCACCACGTGACCGAAGCGCTGTTCGTATTTGGCACCGATGAACAGTTCCGTTCCTCGCAACATCTTCTGTACCATCACACCCGTGGCATCCTTTATCTGCATCATGCGGTCGAACTCCAATGCCAGGTGTTCCGGCGTGCGGATGTTCAGTGTCACACCGCCCACATCACTCTTATGGACGGGACCGACAACCTTCGCCACGACGGGATAGCCCACGCGACTGGCAAAGTTGATGAGCTCGTCCTTGGACGAAGACACCATTTCCGGAACGATGGGAATGCCCGCGCAGGAAAGAATCTCGCGGACGGTATCTGGCGGCAGGTAGCCGTTTTCCTTGATGCCCATGATAGTCTTGTTCAGACGCGGAATGTCGATGCCGTACAGCTGCACCTCGGGAGGGGCAGGGGCTGGTGTGCTCATGATATGGCTGAGGGCAGTAGCCAGCGTCACCTCGTCTGAGAAGTTGACATGCCCCTTGGCGAGGAATTCAGCCACCTCAGGACCTGCGGTGTGCAGACTGGGCAGGATGGGGAAGATAGGCTTCTTGCACTCCATGATTTTCTGGTGCAGCACCTCGTAAGCCTCGTAGAGCGTGGTCAATCCCGGGGTGCCGTAGATGACGGCAATGGCGTCGATATTGTCCAACTGATGCTCGCAATAGTCGATAACGGTACCCAGTTGCTCTGCCGTACCCGTAGCCAGGATATCAATAGGATTGGCTACGCTGGAACCCGGGAACAGCTTCGTCTTCAGCTCTTCAGCAACAGGACCTTCCAATTTAGGAACCTCCAACCCGCCTTTCGACAACGCATCGGTCAGCATGACGCCAGGACCGCCCGCATGGGTGACGATGGCAAAGCGCTTGCCGGTCAGCGGGGGAAGGGTGAAGATGCAACCGACGGTGGTCAGTTCCTCACGACTGTGACAACGCACAATGCCTGCCTTGCGGAATAAGGCTTCGACAGCCGAGTCGCTGCTGGCAATGGCTCCCGTGTGACTGGATGCAGCCCTGCTGCCACTCTCCGAAGAACCTGCCTTGATGGCTGCTATGCGACAACCCTTGCGGATGAGCGACGAGGCGTGGTACAGCAGCTTATCGGGATTGGAGATGTTCTCGATATACAGCAACTTGACGGGCGAATCCGTCTCTGGGTTATAGTGTTCGTCCATGTATTGCAGCGCGTCCTCGATGCCAATCTGCTTGCCGTTGCCAATGCTCCACACGCTATTGAACTGCAAGCCCTTGATAACGGCACTCTCCAGGATGAAGACCGCTGTGGCACCCGATCCGCTGACGAAATCAACGCCCTTGGGGTTCAACTTAGGGATAGGTTGGGTGAACACAGAATGGTGGTTACGGTTGAGCAGTCCGATGCAGTTAGGACCAATCAGCGAAGCTCCGTAGGTTGCACAAGTGTCCAGGATACGTTGCTCCATCTCTCCACCCTCCTTTGTCTCTTCACCGAAGCCTGCCGAGATGATGATGAAGGCACGCGTCTGCTTGTCGCGAGCCAGCAACTCAACGGTATCGGGACAAAGCTTGGCAGGAATCACCAACACGGCCAGTTCGGTGGGAGGCAGTTCCTTGGCATCGTGGAAAACCTTGATGCCTTGCACTTCATCCTCTTTGGGATTGACAATACGAAGGGTGCCTTGATAGCCACCCTGTAGGATGTTGCGAACAATGGCACCACCCGGCTTGTGAACGTTGTTGGAACCACCGATGATAACGATGGACTGTGGGTCTAATAATTCACGGTTAATCATACGAGTACGATGGCTTTAACGGGGTGGACGGCGATAGATGACTCAGGGAAGAAATAGCCCAACTTGAGCACGAAGGTAATGGGTTTTCCATCCTCTACTTTGACACCCGTAGGCTCCTCGTCAAGGGCGGCGTCAAAAATACCACCAACAGGGGCATGTACATAGTCGGTATAGGTCAGCCCGTCATTATCGAGAGTGCTCAGACAGGCGTTGATGAAGGGCTGCTGGGTGGTGAGGAATTTCTCAATGTCCTCAGCCAAGGTGACAATCTCGGGAATGTCTTGGATGACAGCAGGTTTCTCGGCATCTGTGGCCAGCCATTTGATGAGTGGCTGCAACTGCTCACGATATTGGCGCAACTCATAGATGCGGTTGTTCAGGGTGATGAAAGCACGCACGGCTTCGTTGTAAACCATCATCTGATCGGGTGTCAGATGACCGTTTTCTGTCTGTTTGCGCATCTCCTTGTGCTTCTTGTGAATCTTGAATAATGCGGTGCCTCCTGCCGCTATAGCAGTAATGCCCAGGGTGGCTAATGCTGCCAGTGCCGACTTCTTTGACCACGGGTCAAAGTGTGACGTTGCGTTGTGTCCTTTTTGCTCCATGAATATCTAAGTTTTAAAGTTTTCTGCAAAGATAGTGTATTTTGCAGAAAAAACCACTAACTTTGCGCAAGAAATGATAAAAACAGACCATCAAATACTAAAGATTGCCCTGCCAGCCATCGTCACGAACATCACGATACCGCTTTTAGGACTGGTTGATTCGGCTATTGTGGGACACATGGGAGCAGCCGCTTACATCGGAGCCGTTGCGGTGGGTTCCATGATTTTCAATTTGGTTTATTGGGTATTTGCATTCCTGAGAATGGGAACCAGCGGCATGACAGCACAAGCCCGGGGGCGTAGGGATATGGCAGAGGTGGTAAGCCTCTTGCTTCGCTCTGCCGTGGTGTCAATGGGTGTCGCCTTCCTGCTTCTCTTGCTGCAATGGCCGTTGTGTGAACTGATGTTGGGATTGATTGGTCCCACACCAGACGTGCGCCCCTTGGCAGCCACTTATTTCTATATCGTTGTCTGGGGAGCTCCTGCTTCGCTGGGGCTGTTTACCCTGACAGGTTGGTTTATTGGTATGCAGAATACCCGCTTGCCCATGTTTATCAGTATGTTCCAGAACGTGGTCAATATCCTGACTTCACTGGCACTGGTCTATGGCTTGGAAATGAAAGTGGAGGGCGTTGCCCTGGGTACTGTCATTGCCCAATACTCAGGATTGCTGTTGGGCATCATCCTGCTGCTGCGGTATTACAGGCGACTATGGACTGGCTGTTCCTTTTCGCTTACCTCCCATCTCTTGCATCTCACCACGTTCCTGAAAGTGAACCGAGACATTTTTCTTCGTACGCTGTTCCTGGTTGCCGTCAACCTGTACTTCACATCGGCGGGTGCCCGTCAAGGGGCTGTCGTGCTGGCTGTCAACACGCTGCTGATGCAACTTTATCTGTTGTTCTCCTACTTTATGGATGGCTTTGCATACGCCGGTGAGGCATTAGGGGGGCGTTACTGGGGTGCAAAAAACAGCTTGGAATTCTATGCGGTAGTCAGAAGACTGATGGGGTGGGGGGTGGCTGTAACCGTGTTGTTTACGGCACTCTATGTCTTTGGCGGATTGCCTTTCTTGCATGTCCTGACCAATGAGCCGATGGTGGTGGAGGCTTCCCGTGACTATGTCGGGTGGGCTTGGCTGGTACCCGTAGCGGGTATGCTGGCATTTGTCTGGGATGGTATCTTCATCGGCATTACCCAGACGCGTGGTATGCTCCAGTCATCGTTCGTCGCAGCCATCGTGTTTTTCGCCTGTGTCTTTGTCCTTATGCCGATAGGGGGAAATCATGGCTTGTGGATAGCAATGCTGCTTTATCTGTTGATGCGCGGATTGGTACAGACGGTCATCTTTTACAAGCGAGTTGTAAATATTGGTAAAACTCGTTAAATGACTTGGCTGTTTAACGGGTTTTTCGTACCTTTGTGCTACTGTTTATGAAAGTGTGCGCGTATGAAACATAGATTATTTGTCATCGTGGCTGCTATATGTATAGTGCCTATGGGATTATTTGGACAGACTTATCAGTCGCTCTGGAAGCAGGTGGAGGAGGCTCAGAACAAAGACCTCCCTCAAACGGCTGTCCAGCATTTGCAAAAGATAGAGAAAAAGGCTCAGAAGGAGCATTCTTATGGTCACTTGCTGAAAGCGACACTACTCGCTTCGCAATTACAGGCAGAGATTGCCCCGGACTCGTTGCCACCTGCCGTTAGCAGGTTGGAACAGCAGGAGAGGGACGTCAAGGACTTGCCCCTGAAGGCTGTCTATGATGTGGTGCTTTCCAAAATATACCAGGAAAATCGGCAATTGGCTGACGATTGGAAAGCGAAGAGCCAGGAGTATGCTGCCAGCGCAATGGCTCACCCAGAGGCTTTGGCATCGGTGAAGACGGATACTTATGAGCCTTTCGTTGTCAAGGGAAAGGACAGCGAGTTGTATGGTCACGACTTGCTCAGTGTCATTGGCAGGGAGTTGGAAGCGTGGCAGGACTTGCATCGGTATTACAGCAAGACGGGAAACCGTCGTGCCGCTTGTATAACAGGTGCCGAGGCATTTGACAATGTCGCAGCCTTGGATTCTCTGTTGCAGGTTTATGGTGACTTGCCAGAAGCTTGTGAGTTGGCCATCCGTCGCTTCCAGTTGATGGGTACGGACAACTATCCGATTGCCCAGAAGATGGACTTCTTGCGCAGTTCAATTAAACGCTGGGGCAGTTGGCGTCGTGTCAATTGGTTGCGTAATATGGAGCAGGACCTGACAAGGCCTCAGTTCTCGGCAAGGATTCTCAAGCGTGTGGCGATGCCACAGGAATCCCAAACGGTGGCATTGGACAACCTGCGTAATCTGGAGTCTTTGACAATGCGTGTCTTTCGCACTTCTTTGAAGGGTGACACCAATTTGGATGCGGAGGAAGTCTACAAAAAATACAAATCGCAGCTGAAGGAGGTTGAGGAACTGAAACAGACGCGTTATTTCATAGGCCATGAGGATTATGAAATCTATGAGGATTCCATGACCCTGGGTGGCCTGGAACCTGGTGTCTATCTGGTGGAGTTTTCATCCCCCAATATACAGACTTCCCGTCAGTTCTATTATGTATCAGGAGTCCGTCTCCTGTCGCAGGCTATGCCAAACAACGAGATGCGTTATGTAGCAGTAGATGCACGGACAGGAAAGCCATTGCCCGATGCTGTCGTACAAAAGACCGACCGCTATGGCAATGCCATGTTTGCCTATACTCCTACGGACTGCTATTGTCCACCAATTAGTCTGTATGGACGTTATTATTATTATGACTACCAATATGGGACAGAGCGTATCAATCTGTTCTCAGACCGCAGCATTTACCGGCCAGGTCAGACGGTTCATGTGTCAGCCATCGTGTGGAAGGAGCTGTCGGCTACGGACCATATAGCAGTAGCTGATAAAAAGGTAAGGATAGAGCTGCGCGATGCCAACTATAAGGTGGTGAAGGAAATGACGGTAACTACCGACCGCTATGGCAAGTGTGCTACGGAGTTCATACTGCCCGCAGGTCTGCTGAACGGACGGTTTATCCTTTATACCAGCGGTCAGAGTATCAGTATCCAGGTTGAGGAGTATAAGCGTCCTTCCTTCCAAGTGGAGTTTGCTGATTATCAAGAAACTTATCAGGCAGGTGACACCGTACAAGCCCAAGGTAAGGCACTGACATACGCAGGTGTCCCTGTGCAGGGCGCAAAGGTGAAATATACGGTACGCCGTAAGGTGGCTTTCTGGTGGCTGTCGTATTCCCGTTATTGGGAAAACGGGTTCATGGGAAGCACTGTCAACAACGAGGTGGTGAAGGAAGGCGAAGCGGTGACGGCAGACGATGGTACTTTTAGGGTTGAGATGCCCATGCTGTTGCCTAAGGAATTAGGTCGCCGTCCCATGTTCTATCATTTCGTGGTGGAGGCTGATGTGACCGATTTGGCGGGTGAAACACACAGCGGAACCCTCAGCCTGCCATTGGGCAACAAACCTACTGCACTAACTTGTGATATTCCAGAACAAATTCGTAAAGACCAACTGCCTCCCGTGACATTCAACCGTCGCAATGCTGCTGGCAAGGAGATTGCTGGTACCGTGAAATACTGTGTTGACGGCGGAAAGTGGAAGGAATGTGCAGCCAATTCTTCTGTGTTCCATCTCCCGTCTTCCATCAAATCTGGCTCTCATCGCCTGGAAGCTGTATGCGGACAAGATACGCTGGATATCAAATTCGTTGTCTTTGGCTTGGACGACAAGAAACCTGCCACCCAGACCAACGATTGGTTCTATGTGTCACACCAACAATTCCCTAACGATGGTTCTCCTGTGACATTGCAAGTGGGTAGCAGTGCTCCAGATTTGTATATCTTCTATGCCATCTATGCTGGTAATAAAGTCATAGAGAAGGGTGAAGTGAAGAAGAATGGTGAACTGATTAACCGTCAGTTTACCTACAAGGAAGAATTTGGCAATGGCCTGTTGTTAAGCTATGTATGGGTGAAGGATGGTGAGTGCTATAGTCATCAGCAAACCATTAGCCGTCCGATGCCCGACAAGAGGTTACGTTTGACGTGGGAGACTTTCCGTGATCGTCTTGTTCCTGGACAACAAGAAGAATGGCGATTGAAGATACAGAATCCTGACGGAACACCTGCTGAAGCTAGTCTGTTGGCAGTACTCTATGATAAGAGCCTGGATGCCATCAAGCAGCATCAGTGGCATTTTGCTCCTACGAGTTTCTTGCCCATGCCTTCTACTTCCTGGCAGTATCTCCAGGAGAGGAATGTGTTCTGGTCGGGTATTCAACGTAATCAGAAGATGCTGAGTGTAGATAACATGATGTTCAGTTATATCGACGGTAGTGTTTTCCCGCATTACTATCGTATCGGAGGCATTCGTATCCGTGGTGCTCAACCTATGATGGCGAAGGCTTCCAAAGGAGCAACATCTATTGGCGGTCGTGACGAGTATGTTATGGAATCTGCTAATATGATGGCCGATATCACTTCTGCCAAGCAAGTTGCTGCCGCGACGGATGAAGTATATGAAAAGGGTGCTGCCCAGTCTGCACAGGAAGAGAATAGTCCTATGGGTATCCGCAAACGCTCGGACGAAGGACGCTTGCTACCGGAGGGACGCAAGAACATGGATGAGACCGCTTTCTTCTATCCGATGTTGGAAACCGATCAGACAGGTAATGTGGTGATGAAGTTTACATTGCCCGAGAGTCTGACCACTTGGCGGTTCATGGGTGTGGCTAACACGGTTAATATGCTGTATGGCAATATGGAAGGTGAAGTTGTTGCACAGAAAGAATTGATGGTTCAGCCCAACATGCCACGATTCTTACGTGAGGGTGATGAGGCTACTATCACCATGCGTATCATCAATATGGGACAGCAGACCATGAAGAATGGTACTGCGCTGTTGCGACTATACGATGCGGAATCGGAAGTGCTGTCCGTCTCTGAACCTTTCGAGGTAGAAGCAGGCAAGACGACATCCGTCAGTTTCCGTATTCCAGCCTCTGTATTGAAGCCAACGCTGTTAACCTGTAAGGTGTCAGCCATTGCAACGACAGCAGGACTTGACGGGTTCTCCGATGGTGAGCAGCACTATTTGCCTGTGTTGTCCAATAAAGAGTATGTCACGAAAACAGTGCCCTATACCCAGCATGAGCCTGGCGTGAAGACTATCAACCTGACCAAGCTGTTTCCTGCTGGCACCACTCAGCAGAAACTCACCGTAGAATATACCAACAACCCCACATGGCTGATGATTCAGTCGCTGCCCATTTTGGGACAACCTTGGGAGCATAGTGCCATCGACCAGGCTGCTTCCTATTATAGCAACTTGCTGGCTAAGACGCTGTTGGTACAAAACCCACAGGTGAAAACAGTCTTTGAACAATGGAAAAATGAAGAAAAAACCATTTCTCTTGCTTCTCAGCTGGAGATGAATCAGGAGTTAAAAGACCTTGTACTGAATGAGACTCCGTGGGTGAATGCTGCTGACCGTGAGAGCGAACAGAAACAACGTTTGGCAGACTTCTTCGATGAGAATGGAATTAACAACCGCTTGGAGATGGCTGTCGGAAAACTCCAGAAGTTGCAGAATGCCGACGGCTCCTTCTCGTGGTATCCTGGCATGCTGGGCAGTCGCCATATAACGGTAGCTGTCATGGAGATGCTGGTGCGCCTGAACAAGATGGCAGGTGAGCAATCTGCTACCAAGCAGATGGGCCAGAAGGCTTTCAAATATATCGCCCATGAAATCGTCGAAATGGTGAAGGAAATGAAGAAAGCGGAGAAGAAAGGTCATAAGCCCTCCTTCCCGTCGTTCACGGCTCTTCGCTGGCTGTACCTCTGTGCCATCGATGGACGTGTATTGTCGTCGGATGTGAAGACCGCCAACAACTACCTGATAGCCTTGCTGAAGAAAGACCTCAAGCGACAGACGATCTATGAGAAGGCATTGACTGCTGTTGTCCTTAACAAACATGGTGAGCATCAGAAAGCTGCAGCGTATGTGCGGAGTCTGAAGGAATATACCGTCTTTACGGAGGAAATGGGACGTTATTATGATACGCCGCGCGCTGCCTACTCGTGGTATGACTATAAGATACCTACCGAAGTGGCTGCCATCGAGGCTATCCAACAGGTGACTCCTAACGACACGCGAACCATAGACGAGATGCGCCGCTGGCTGTTGCAGGAGAAACGTACACAGACCTGGGATACACCCATCAATAGCGTCAATGCCATCTGGGCATTCTTGGCGAATAATACTAGTCAGACTAATCTCACTAGTTCCACTATCCCAACCACCCTTGCCATCGACGGTGCACCCATCAACCTGCCCAAAGCAACTGCAGGCTTGGGTTATGTGAAGACGGCGATCAGCCATCCTCAGGGTAAGACGTTTACAGCCACCAAGACCTCAGAGGGTACATCGTGGGGAGCCGTCTATGCCCAGTTCTTCCAAAAGACTTCAGAAGTTGAGGCTGCTCAGAGTGGTATCACCATCAAACGCGAGATAATGGGCTCTTCACTGAAAGTTGGCGACCGTATCAAGGTGCGCATTACCATAGAGACCTCTCGCGACCTCGACTTCGTACAAGTCGTTGACCATCGTGCTGCCTGCATGGAGCCTGTCCGTCAGTTGTCGGGCTATCAGCAGGGTGCTTATGTGTCACCCAAAGATGCTGCCACCCATTATTTCTATGGCGGACTCCCCAAAGGCAAACATGAGATTTACACTGAATACTATATTGACCGTGCCGGGCATTATGAGACAGGCACATGCTCTGTAGGCTGTGCGTATGCTCCCGAATATCGTGCTACGGCACCTTCTATAACTCTTAACGTTGAAGAAAAATGATGAACAGGAAACAAGCCATACTCTCTCTGCTGTTGTTGGCGGCCTTACCTGTGGCTGCACAAAAGCTGATGCCTGTCAAGACAACCATTGACGTGGGAAAGACGGGCTACCTGCAACCTGTTACAGCTGTTTTCGAATGTCGAAACAAGAGTCATCGGAAACTGAAGATAACGCAGGTTATTCCCGATTGTAATTGCACTATGATTGACTATCCGAAGGGTGACATCGGAGGTAATGATAAGTTTGAGGTACGCATGACCTACAATGCCCGCCAACTGGGACATTTCGACAAGCAGGCAGCCATTATCAGCAATGGTAATAAGGAGCCACTCTATCTTCGCATGACAGGTGTAGTTTTGGCGGAGATACAAGACTTCTCAGGAACCTATCCCGTCGAGATGGGCGACCTCCGATTGGACAAGGCGGAACTGGAGTTTGACGACATCAATCGTGGCGATATACAAGTGCAGGAAATTCATATCTACAACAATAGTACGAAGGTTTATAGTCCTAATCTGATGCACCTGCCTCCCTATCTGACGGCAGTCGTCACCCCAGAGCGATTGAGCCCCAATAGAGCCGGAAAGATTGTCGTCACGCTGAACTCGGCGAAATTACACGACTATGGTTTGACGCAGACAGCTGTCTATCTGGCTGGTAATCCTGGCGATAAGGTGAGCGCTGACCATGAGATACCAGTCTCTGCCGTCCTCCTTCCATCGTTCGGCGAGTTGTCTTCCTCTGCCCGGAGTCAGGCTCCCCATATCCAATTGTCAAAAGAAGTGATAGACTTCCAGTTTAATGGTAAGGCTAAGATGAAGGACGTCATAGATATAACCAATACGGGACAGTCGGATTTGGAGATTTCATCGTTGCAGATGTTCACTGGTGGCCTGAGAATATCTTTGGGGCAGAAACATCTTAAACCAGGTGAATCGACAAAGCTGAAAGTTACTGCCGAGCGTGTCGAGCTAATGAAGTCGCGCACTCGTCCACGTATCCTGATGATAGTCAACGACCCGCAGAAGCCCAAAGTAACGATTACCATCAATTCGAAGTGAAAAACATCAACACTATTAGGTAATCATAATATCTAATTACTAATTACTTAAGAAAAAACTATGGATCATCCAGAAAACAGTTCAGAATATGCAGGTCTGCAAGTCAACAGCGGTGTTGAGCAGCAGCCACTCGTCAATCCCTATCTGAAACGAGGTCGTTTCCGCCGTCGTGAACTATCTGCAGCAGAAATGGTGGAAGGCATCTTGAAAGGCGATGTTACCATCCTCTCGCAGGCTGTCACACTAGTGGAGAGTGTCAATCCCGACCATCAGCAGAAAGCACAGGAAGTCATCAACAAGTGTTTGCCCTATAGTGGTCATAGCATCCGTGTGGGTATCAGCGGTGTGCCAGGTGCAGGCAAGTCAACCTCGATAGATGAATTTGGCATTCATGTACTCAAGGAGAAGGGGGGTAAACTGGCCGTACTCGCCATTGACCCATCGTCTGAGCGCTCCAAGGGATCTATCCTGGGTGATAAGACACGCATGGAAAAACTCTCTACCCATCCCGACTCATTTATCCGTCCTAGTCCTACAGCAGGTTCCTTGGGTGGCGTGGCACGCAAGACGCGTGAGACCATCATCCTCTGCGAAGCTGCAGGCTTTGACAAGATTTTCGTGGAAACCGTAGGTGTCGGACAGAGCGAGACCGCTTGTCACTCCATGGTTGATTTCTTCCTGCTCATCCAATTGGCAGGAACGGGTGATGACCTGCAGGGTATCAAACGTGGTATTATGGAAATCTGCGACGGAATCATTATCAACAAATGTGATGGCGACAACGTGGACAAGTGCCACATGGCAGCCACTAATTTCCGCAACGCTCTCCACTTCTTCCCCAAGCCGGATAGCGGCTGGCTCCCCAAGGTGCTGTGCTATAGTGGTTTCTATGGCTATGGCATCAAGGAAGTGTGGGATATGATTTACGAGTATATAGACTTTGTCAAAGCCAATGGCTATTTCGACTATCGCCGTAATGAGCAGTCTAAGTATTGGATGTATGAGAGTATCAATGAGCACCTTCGCCTGAATTTCTACAACAACGACGTCATCAAGAGCCAGTTGCAGGATGCCGAGCGCTCTGTCCTCGCCGGTCAGCAGACCTCCTTCACGGCTGCACAGCGCCTCCTGGACGAATACTTTCATCTAATGAGAAATACGCAATGATGCAGCAGAGATCATTTTTCATTTCTCATTCCTAATTTCTCATTTAGAAAATGTTACAAATTGAAATCGACAACGGCAGTGGCTTCTGCTTCGGAGTGACCACCGCCATCCAGAAAGCCGAGGAAGAGTTGGCCAAGGGTACCAAGCTCTATTGCTTGGGAGATATTGTTCACAATGGCATGGAGTGTGAGCGACTGCGGAAGATGGGACTGATTACCATTAACCATGATGAGATGAGCCGCCTGCACCATGTGAAAGTGTTGCTCCGTGCCCATGGAGAGCCCCCCGAGACGTATGAACTGGCCCGTCAGAATAACATCGAGATCATAGATGCTACCTGTCCGGTGGTATTGCAGTTGCAAAGGCGCATCAAGAAACAGTATGACATGAATCATGATTCCTATTCGCAGATTGTCATTTTTGGAAAGGAAGGTCATGCAGAGGTATTAGGGTTGGTAGGCCAGACGGCAGGCAATGCCATCGTCATTGAGCATTTTGATGATGTGAAGCAGCTCGATTTCTCGCGCGACATCTTTCTCTATTCTCAGACGACAAAATCGCTTGACGAGTTCCATCGTATCATCCTTTATATACAGGAGCACATCTCCCCTGAAGCCACCTTCCGCAGCTTTGACACCATCTGTCGCTCGGTAGCCAACCGAATGCCAAATATTTCACAGTTCGCTACCAAGCACGACCTTATTCTCTTCGTCTGTGGACGCAAGAGTTCCAATGGCAAGGTGCTCTTCAACGAGTGTCTTCGCATCAATTCCAACACCCACCTCATTGAGGGACCGGAAGAAATAAACCCACAGTGGCTTGAGGGTATCAAGACTGTGGGTATCTGTGGAGCCACCTCCACGCCCAAATGGCTCATGGAACAATGCCGCGACGCCCTGCTACGCATGTAGCTTGGCGATGGTGCGCTCATACTGCTGCATGAGCCATTGCTTCTGCTCGGGAATGGTCATATTGGAATTGTCAAGCAGCAAGGCATCGTCAGCCTGGCGTAGGGGAGAAACCTCGCGGTGTGAGTCTATATAGTCGCGCTCCTGCACATTCTTCAGGATGTCAGCATAGTCGGCATCCATACCCTTGGCTTTCAGCTCGTCATAGCGACGCTGGGCACGCACCTCGGCAGAAGCCGTGACGAAGATTTTGAGTTCAGCGTTGGGGAATACCACCGTACCGATGTCGCGTCCATCCATGACGACACCACCGCCACGCCCCATCTCCTGCTGTTGGGCAACCATTGCCTCCCGTACGAATCCCAGGGTGGCAATGGGACTGACGTGGTTGGAAACTTCCATGGTACGGATGTCACGCTCCACGAGTTCACCATTCAGATAGGTGTCTGGGCGACCAGCCTCTGGATTGAACTTAAATGATATACGGATGTTGTTCATACGACTGCGCAGTTCTGCCTCGTCAATACTGCCGTCAGCAGCAAACAGTCCGTTGCGTAAGGCAAAAAGGGTGACACAGCGATACATGGCACCTGTATCTACATAAACATAGCCTATCTCGCGGGCTAGGTCTTTGGCCATCGTGCTCTTTCCACACGACGAGTGACCATCAATAGCGATTGTTATTTTTTTCATAATGTATATGTTGCATTTATCAATAAGGACGAGGCACTGACATGATACTTGGCATAGGCCACTTGTAGCTTGAAGCGTTGCAGGGTAAGTCCGCCACCAACGGAGAATCCGGCACCATGAGCACTCTTGCTTTCGCCGTCAGAGAGCTTCATCTCGCTGGAACGAAGGAAGTTGTAGCCAGCCCCCACCCAGATGGTCTCGCCAATCAACAGGTCGGCACCTATGGCAAGATGTTTGCCGAAGGCCTCGTCCCAACGGTTCAAGCGGTGGAGGGTGGCATGCACTCGCAAGGGGGAGTTGATGAAGCGCTTGCTGACACCCAGTTGCAGGTCTAGGGGTATGCGCTCGAACTCATCGTGGTATGCTTTGATCTGTCCACCCAGGTTTTTGGCAACAGCAGACAGCGACCAGCCATTGTCCTCGTGGACATAGTTCAGTCCGAGGTCGAAGGCAACGGCCGCAGAGTTGTAACTGCCAATGCTGGAGGAGATGAAGCGGGCCGTGATACCTCCGCTAATGCTGTTGTTGAGCATATAGGCAAACGATGCTGCCAATGCGATATCCTTGGCAGAGAAGGTGCCTGTTTGTACATTCTCTACGGTAGTCTCCTTAATGCTTCCATAGTCCATATACTGGGCACTGACGCCCCACGTGCCTCTTTCTTTAAAGGCTTTTACGAATGAGGCAGAGGCAGTCTTGGCACCCTCCATGTAGGTCATGAAGTTGAGGTTGATGCTCTTGTCGCTGACTCCATTGAGCCGGGCAGGGTTGTGGAAAATGAGTGTGGGGTCGTCGTCCGTCAGTGTGATATTGTCGCCACCCAATGCAGCCACATGGGCACTGACGGGAAGTCGCAGGAAGCTATATACCTCCTGGCTCTCTTGTGACCGTGCCGTGAGGACGGTAAGGATGCTGATAGCAACTAAAACACTCTTTTTCATTCTGTATTTATTAAATTCTCAGCAAAGTTAACTAATAATTATGAATTATGAATTATAAATTATGAATTATTTCGTACCTTTGCACCATCTAAAACGGAATAATTCGGTTTTTATTGCGGAGATATGGAACAAAAGAAGGCTCCTCAGGCTGATATTGAACAACGCAGAACCACAGGCTTCCTCCTGGGGCTTATCTTTGTGTTGGCTTTGTTCTATGTGGCTTTGGAGTGGAACTCCGTAGCGAGCAGTGATGCCATAGACCCGCTGGACCTTAGTGACCTGATGCATGAAAGTGAGCTGGTGCCCATGTCTAACGAAGAGACGGTGAGCCAGTTGCAGGAAAAGCAGCAGGTGGAGAAGGCTGAGCAACTGCATATAGTGGATGATGAGGTGGAGTTGCAACAACCTGAAGAGACTTTAGAGGGGGAGGGTGATGATGACGAAACATTGTTGTCCGACCTCCAGAAAGAAGAAGAGAATAAGGCGCTGGCCTCGATGGATGTGGATCCGAATAATCCGCTGAATTTCCATGTGGTGGAAGACTTGCCGCAATACCCTGGCGGGGCTGTGGAGTTCATGAAATGGCTCACTAAGACCCTGCGCTATCCGCAGAAGGCCCGTGTTCAAAGGAAACAGGGCAAGGTGGTGGCCGTGTTCTATATTGAGAAAGACGGTAGTGTGAGTGGGCTGAAAGTCACCCAGTCCCTGTCGCCGGAATGTGACGAGGAAGCGTTACGCGTGCTGGCCATGATGCCTAAGTGGAAGCCCGGCATTCAGCATGACAAGCCGTGTCGTACGAAGGTGTGCATCCCTATTGTGTTTAAATTATAAGAATTCTCAATAGTCAATTATCAATTTAAAAAATAATTCCATGCTAACATCCAAAGAAATCCTCCAGAAGGTAAATGATTGCATAGACAATCTGCGTTATGACCGAAAGCCCTTTTCGCTGTATGAACCGATGCAGTATGTGCTGTCCATAGGCGGTAAGCGCATTCGTCCTGTACTGATGCTGTTAAGCTATAACCTGTGGAAGGAACATCCGGAAGACATTCTTATGCCGGCGATAGGTTTGGAGACCTATCATAACTATACATTGTTGCACGACGACCTGATGGACAATGCTGACATGCGCCGTGGACATGAGACCGTGCATCGCCGCTGGGATGCTAACAAGGCTATTCTTTCGGGCGACTCCATGCTTGTACTGGCTTATCAGCACATGCAGCAGGTACCTGCAGACAAGTTGCCTGCTGTGCTCGAACTGTTCACCGTGACAGCCCTGGAGATAGGCGAGGGACAGGAGTACGACATGTCTTTCGAGACCCGTAGCGACGTGACGGAGGATGAGTATATCGAGATGATTCGGTTGAAGACCTCCGTGCTGTTGGCCTGTGCCATGAAAATCGGAGCCTTGCTGGCTGGTGCGCCTCAGGAGGATGCAGACCGCATGTATCAGCTGGGCGAAAAGATAGGGCTTGCCTTCCAGTTGCAGGACGACCTGCTGGATGTCTATGGTGATCCGAAAGTGTTTGGAAAGGCCATTGGTGGCGACATCACGTCGAACAAGAAGACCTATATGCTGATTAATGCCGTCAATCGTGCCAATGCCCAGCAGCGTAAGGAGCTGAAGCAGTGGATTGGTGCGAAGGAGTTCAACCGCCAGGAGAAAGTGGCAGCAGTAACCCGTCTGTACGATGAGATTGGCATCCGACAGCTCTGCGAGGAGAAGATAAACTATTACTTTGAGCAGGCCAGCCAGACACTTTCACAAATTAATGTACCGGCAGAAAAGAAACAGTTTATTCGCAGTTACATGGACGAACTCCTCCATCGTGATAAGTAATGAATTTCATTGATACCCATTGCCACTTGGATGGCGAAGAATTTAAGGACGACCGCGACGTCGTGGTACAGCGAGCCCGTGAGGCTGGCTGTCAGGCAATCTTCCTGCCTGCCATCGATGTTGCCTCGTGCCATACTGTCCTTGATACGTGCTGTCAATATCCAGGCTATTGCTATCCCATGCTGGGGCTCCATCCCGAGGAGGTGCGTGCCGACTGGCGCGACCAGCTATTAGCTATTAGCCAACAGCTTAAGGCCAACAGCCAACAGCCCATCGCCATTGGCGAGGTTGGGTTGGATTATTACTGGAGCCGTGAGTTCGAGGAAGAGCAGCTGCAGGCTTTCGAGGAACAGGTTCGGTGGGCTGTCGAGCTGCAATTGCCACTGATGATACACTGCCGGAAAGCACAAAATGAAATGGTAAACCTGCTCAAACGGTATGCCGACGACCTGCCCGGCGGTGTGTTCCATTGCTTTACAGGCAATGAGCAGGAGGCCCGCCAATTGCTGGAATTTCCCCGCTTCGTCTTAGGCATCGGCGGCGTGCTGACTTTCAAGAAGAGCCACCTGCCCGAAGTGTTGCCAGCCTGTGTGCCTCTCCATCGTATTGTCCTTGAGACCGATGCTCCCTATATGTCGCCTGTCCCTCTGCGCGGACAGCGTAATGAGCCGGCCAATATCGTGCATGTCATCAAGCGTCTGGCAGAGGCTTACGGTGTCAGTGAACAAGAAATATGCCGCCAAACGAACGAAAATGTGAAAAAAGTTTTTGGGATTCAAATTTAATTCGTACCTTTGTGGCGCAAAAAAAGGAGAGGTGCTCGAGTGGTTGAAGAGGCACGCCTGGAAAGCGTGTAACCGGCAAAACCGGTTCGCAGGTTCGAATCCTGTTCTCTCCGCAGAAAAGAACAGGTTCAAAGCTCCGAGGCAAAAACCTCGGGGCTTTGTTGTTTTCGATTAGAATGTGAAGCGTCCGAGGTCGCCCTCCTTTCGCAGGAAGTGGCGGCGCTCGGTGGCGGACATGTCACAGTCGCGGCGCAGTGCCTGATAGAGG
>ODAI010338045.1_pt1 | contig 21231 bp, 18 predicted proteins | sample 1539321 | NCBI WGS metagenome assembly ODAI01 (sample SAMN02144231, study PRJEB22623) | gut metagenome | biome: sheep rumen | host: Ovis aries | place: New Zealand | reverse complement strand
TGGCAGTCCCCAAAAGGTATCGCCCTTCAGGCTATCACTACGCTGTGCACCTGCCTGTTCGGCAGACAGGTCGCATCAGTCAATACATATGTCTGCACTCCTAAATACATTTGTCTGCACTAGCCCGCAGGGCGCTGCACGCGAAGCGATCGTTCGAAGCGTTAGCGCAGATAAGCACTCCTAATTCATAATTCCTAACTCATAACTCATAACTTAGAAAAAAGTGCCCTTTTTGCAAAAAAAGCACTTTTTTCTTGCATATGTCAAAAAAAAGTTGTAACTTTGCACCCGCAAAGGTGGAAAGAGTGCCTTTGTGAATCGGTAAGACTATATATCGGTAACAGTATTTTTTAACAAACTAATATATGAACACACTGCTTAAATACCTGGGCGCCTTGCTCGTTCTGTGCGGAGTAGTATGCTTGGCCATTTACTACTTTGCCGTTCCAACCAACACCTTGCTGTGGTTGTCACTTGTGCTGGAACTGGTGGGCATTCTCGCCTATATTTTTATCAACAAAACCGTTGAGTAACATACACATCTGTTATGACAGACGACGAGCAAGCATATACAGAGGAGGAGGTTTCTTCTTCTGTTGATTCTGTGTCTGCGGACGACTCGCACAGCAATTATCACCCTCAGGCGGTAGGTGCGTTCAACGACGCCATCAAGTACCACCTGACCGGCATGTATCAGGACTGGTTTCTTGATTATGCCTCGTACGTGATATTGGAGCGGGCTGTCCCCAGCATCGACGATGGACTGAAACCTGTTCAACGTCGCATCCTCCATGCCATGAAAAGCGTGGACGACGGCAAGTTCAACAAGGTGGCGAACATCGTTGGTCAGACTATGCAGTACCACCCACACGGTGATGCCAGTATAGGTGATGCGCTCGTACAACTGGGACAGAAAAACCTGCTCATCGACTGCCAAGGGAACTGGGGAAACATCGTCACGGGCGATGGAGCCGCTGCCCCGCGATACATCGAGGCGCGCCTGTCCAAGTTCGCTCTGGATACCGTCTTCAACCCCAAGACCACCCACTGGATGCTCAGTTACGACGGCAGGAAAAAAGAGCCTATCAACCTGCCTATCAAGTTCCCGCTGCTGCTGGCGCAGGGTGTGGAGGGCATTGCCGTTGGTCTGAACTCTAAGATTCTCCCGCACAATTTCAACGAACTGTGCGATGCCGCCCTCAGTTACCTGCGAGGCGAGGAGTTCCAACTCTACCCCGACTTCCCAACCGGCGGTTCCATTGACGTGAGCCGGTACAACGATGGCGAGCGTGGCGGAATGGTGAAGATTCGCGCCAAAATAACCAAGGTGGACCCGAAGACGTTGGAGATAACCGAGATTCCTTTCGGCACCACTTCACCCAAAATCATCGAGACGATTCTGCGAGCTATGCAGAAAGGCAAGATCAAGGTGAAGAAAGTGGACGATTTCTCCACCGATGACGCCCGCATTGTGGTGCAACTGCAGCCCGGTGTGTCGTCCGACAAGGCGATTGACGCCCTGTACGCTTTCACCGACTGCGAGGTGAATATATCGCCCAACTGCTGCGTTATCAAGGATAAACATCCAATCTTCACCTCTGTAAGTAACCTGCTGAAACTGTCGGTTGACCACACCAAGGATCTGCTGCAATGGGAACTGGAAATACAGAAATCCGAACTGGAGGAACAACTGTTCTTCACCAGCCTGGAACGAATCTTCATCGAGGAGCGCATTTACAAAGAGGAGGGGTACGAGACAGCACCGGACAAGGAGGCGCTCATCCGCTTTGTGGACCGTGCCCTCGACCCATGGAAAGACAAGTTGCTGCGCGAGGTCAGACGAGAGGATATCGAGCGGCTCTTTGACATACGCATGATCCGTATCACTAAGTTCGACTCGAAGAAAGCCGATGAACTGATACGCGACCTGCAGAAAAAAATCGCCAACACCAAGAAGAACCTCGCGCACCTTACCGAATATACCATTGATTGGTTCTCAATGCTCAAGGACAAGTACGGAGCCGCCTACCCCCGCAAGACCGAGGTGCGCAACTTCGCCACTATCAATGTGAAGACGGTGGTCGAGGCGAACGAGAAACTGTACATCACCCGCGCCGAGGGCTTTATCGGCACCAGCCTGAAAAAAGAAGAGTTCCTGTTCGACTGCTCCGACCTGGACGATGTAATCATCTTCTACAAGGACGGCAAATACAAGATTGTCAAGGTGGCGGACAAGGCGTTTGTCGGCACCAACATCATCCATATCGCTGTTTTCAAGAAGAACGACGAGCGCACTATCTACAACGCCGTATATCGCGACGGCAAAAAAGGCGGGACCTACTACTGGAAACGCTTTTTTGTCACAGCTATGGCACGTGACAAGGAGTACGACCTCACTCAGGGCAAACCTGACTCGAAGGTGGTATATTTCACCGCCAACCCCAATGGAGAGGCGGAAAAAGTGCGCGTGCAACTCAAACCCGCTCCGCACCTCAAGAAGGACGATTTCACCATGGACTTCTCCGAACTGGCAATTAAGAGCCGCTATGCCCGGGGAAATGTGTTCACCAAGTACGAGGTCAAGTCCGTCTCTCTGCGCTCGAAAGGTGCGTCCACGCTGGGCGGACGCAAGGTGTGGTTCGACCCGGACATCCTGCGCATCAACTACGACGGACAGGGTACGTACTTGGGCGAGTTCCAAAGCGACGACCGGGTACTGGTCATTACCCGCAACGGCTGTTATTACCTGAATACTTTCGACCTCACCGCACACTTCGAGGACAACATTCTCCGCATCGAGAAGTTCGACCCCGACAAAGTGTGGGCACTTGCTTTCTACGATGCCGACCAGCACTATTACTACGGAAAACGTTTCACGCTGGACGCCACCGCCAAACCGCAGAATTTCCTCGGCGACAACCCAGAGTCGCGCATTGTGGTACTTTGCGACAGCGAAGAGGCGCTGTTCAAACTGTATTTCCAAGACGAGTCCAGAGAGCCTGTTGAGTTTGTTATGGCGGAGTTTATCGGTGTGAAGAGCCCCAAGGCCAAGGGCAAACGGTTCACCACACTCGATGTCGCCCGAATAGAGGATATTACGCCTGTTCCCGAACCCGAACCCGAGCAAGAAGAACCCGTACAAGAGCAAGAACAAGAAGAACCCGAAGAGCCATCCGCCCCATCCGTTCCATCCGTTCCGGAGGTTCATGAAGTCTCCCCCGCTCCGGAAAAACCCAAAAAAGAGCGCAAGCCCAAAAAGCCTGCGCCCGAAGTAGGTGTGCCCTTCCAAATTATCTCCGACATGCCCGAGGACTCCAAGCCCTACAAGGCGGACGAGGACGGACAACTCTCGTTGTTCTGAACGACTATCCGGTAAAATACTTAACGTGGAAATCCATCTGCACAGACGCTAAAACGCCTGCAACGCTTCGTACAATTTCTCCGTGGGCAGACCCATAACATTGAAATACGAGCCGCGCAGCCCCGTGCACCCCACGTACCCAATCCACTCCTGTATGCCGTACGCACCCGCCTTGTCCATGGGACGATACACCTCGACATAGTGGTTTATCTCGTCTTTTGTCAGGGTGCGGAAGGTGACATCCGTCGCATCGGTGAACACCACCTGTTTGTCTGTGCCCGTCAGTGCCACACCCGTAAACACCTGGTGCGTTTTGCCGCTCAACATTCCCAGCATCCTCGCTGCCTCCTCTGCGTCGCGGGGTTTGCCCAACTGCACACCGTCCACCCAGACGATAGTGTCCGCCGTAATAAGGAGTTGCCCGGGCAACAAGTGCGCGCGATACGCTGACGCCTTGGCACGCGATATATACAGGGGGATATCCGCTCCCTTCAGGTCCGAGGGAAACGACTCGTCTGCATGAATATCCACGGCGGTAAACCTTATACCCATGCCACTCAACAACTCACGGCGGCGCGGACTCTTCGAGCCAAGAATTATTTCCATTTCCGTTTGCACTTTTCTTTTTGATATACCCAGATTCCACTATTGTACCGGAATACTTATTATCCGATGGCGGCGGCTTCCAGTATTTTCGGCACACAGAACGCGTACATCGTGCCCATGAACATGATAAACTTCAGCAACACTTGTGCATTGCGGTAGTCTGAGGGCAGTTTACCCGACCACAGCAACACCAACTCGCAACCGAAAGCCACCAACAGCAACAAGTAGAACCGACTGACAAAGCTGCCCCACGAGAACGGTACCGGCAACAAAGAGAAATTAACGTAACTGAGCAAGGCGCAGGTCAGTAGCAACAACAACGTGACGCTTATCTTTCCACCCAAATCGCCCCATTTCACCGGAATAGTATGGCACTCCAACTCGCGGTCACCCTCCACATCCTGCATGTCCTTCACGATCTCGCGCGCCCACGTACACAGGAACGCAAACAATGCAAACCCGCCTAACCATGAATACACCTCTTTCATTACGTACAACGTGCCGAAATGGTCTGCTCCGTAGGTCAATGTCAGCGATGCCTCATTCGCCAATCCCACAACCAGCGGTGTCAGAGCCGACAACAGGGCTATAATCAGGTTTCCTACAAGGAACATCCGTTTGTACGAGGACGAGTAGAACCACAGCAGCCCCGGCACAACCACAAAGACGGAACCCAAGAGCACACTCCTCAGTACCACAGCAAGCGCCACACCCGACGCAACACCCGCCACCGTCAGAGCACGGAACAGCAGCATCGACTCCTCTTTGGTCACGTCACGAGTGATAATCAGCGTCTCGGGACGGTTGATGGCATCAATCTTTACATCAAAATAGTCGTTGATGACATATCCGCCCGCCGCAATCAGTACTACCGCCGCAATCAGCAGCAACAACTGCCACCAAGTTAACTGCGGCGCCAACTGATACCGGGCAAAAACAGGCTCCACCACCCACTTCTCCATCACCCCCATGAGGATAATCAGAAAAAGCAGGTTATTCGGACGCATCAAGCGAACCATTCCGCCCGACTTGCCCTCCAAAAGGTTGTTTCCGTAAAATACACTCACTTTTCTATCATTCTTGTTTGTTATGCATACTGTACTTTGAAAATCGCCCCTTTCCATGCCGGCAGAGTTACCGGAATGGACTCGCCCACGCAGAACGGCACGGCAATCTCTTTGCCCGAAAGCAGGTCATGTAGTACCACCTCTATGGACTGTTGGATATTCATGTAGGCAAACGCCTCTTCGGGGATGCGCACGCGGATATCCACCTCGTGGTCGTCAAAATTCAGCACGACCAACAGGGTCTCTTTCTTGCCGTTCTTTGCCTCATAATCGCGCAGATAGACGTACTGCTCGTGTTTGTTGAAACCCTCGGTTTGGGCGTACTCGAGGTCAAACATCCTGCCGTCGGTCACCGCTTTCTCTTTCCTCGCTATATTCAGCAGGCGGGTGTAGAACTCCCTCAATTCACGCTGCTCGGCGTCGAGTCCGGCACCGTCCCACTTGCCGTTGTTCGCCCATGCTTGCAACGAGCTCACTCCCCAATAGTCGAAGATGGTGGTCCTGCCGTCCATGCCCGAGAAACCCTCTACATCCATGCCCTGCTCGCCCAACTCCTGACCGGCATACACCATCACCGGATTGGTTCCCAGCGTTGCCGCCACTATCATCGCAGGTTCGGCGTACATTCCCCTGCCGCAGAAAAAGCCCGATGCTATCCGCTGTTCGTCGTGGTTCTCCAGGAAATACAGCATGTGCTCCTTGATGTTGTCCACCGACTGCCAACAGCCCGAGATGCCCTCCACTGCGTAGTTCTTCGACGTCACACCCCGCAGGTAATCGTACATCCCCACCTTGTCGTACAAATAGTCGAAATGACCCTTGAAGATAAACTCCTGATAACGATGAGGTTGATACACCTCCGCAATGAAAATCAACTCACTGTACTGTTCTTTCACTTGCGGTATCACCCACTCCCAGAACTCTACCGGCACCATCTCCGCCATGTCGCATCGGAAACCGTCCACACCCTTGCCTGCCCAGAAAAGCAGGATGTCACGCATCTTCAACCATGTATCTGGACGGGGGTTGAACTGTTTCTCATGGCCTCCGCGATAAAACTCGCCGTAGTTCAACTTCACCGTCTCGTACCAATCGTTGTGGCTGGGGTGAGCGGAAAAACAGTCGTTTCCCGTCACCTTCGCGGGATACTCCTTGTAGTCCTGTATGTCAAACGAGGGACGGAACGCCTCGCCGCCTATGTAACTGAAATTGTTCAGCGGACTGAACTCCCACTGAGGATTGTCGTCCTCACCCAAATCTTTCACCCCCGCGGGCTTCGCGTCTGAGTGGTACTGCCGCGCCACATGGTTGGGAACAAAGTCCATGATTACCTTCAGCCCCGTCTTGTGAGTACGCTCTACCAGTGCCTCCCATTCGTCCATCCGGTGAGGCACATCTACCGCCAGGTCCGGGTCCACATCGTAGTAGTCCTTGATGGCGTATGGCGAACCCGCCTTGCCTTTCACCACCGCCGGGTGGTCTTTGCTGATTCCATACTGAGAATAATCCGTTTGAGTGGCATGTTCTATCACGCCCGTAAACCAAATGTGTGTCGCCCCCAGGTGCTTGATTTCGCGCAGTGCTTTCGTAGTGATTAGGTTAAATTTACCGCAGCCGTTCTCTTCTATACTTCCGTTGTTCTTGCGCGTTGTATTGAAGTTCGCAAACAGCCGAGGCAACATTTGGTAGATAATTATTTTTGCCATGTATTTATCAATTATCAATTATCAATTGTCAATTATCCACGGCTCTGCCGATCGTATGAGGCTTTGCCGAATAAAGCACACGCAGTGATCGTACGAGCCTTGCGAGTAAAGAACTATCAACTTCTTTCAACTTTCCACTTTCAACTTCTATCAACTTTCAACTATCAACTATCAACTAGTTTGTGTATTGAGACTGCAAAGTTAATGCTTTTTTCTGACATTTCCAAACATTATTCAAGAAAAATCTCTTTTTTTTTCAATTTGTACTATTCACAGGGCAAAAACCCTCACAATTGTTTGCACTTTTTTTGCAAAAGACTTATTCGTTTTAGAAAACTCGACAGTCTTTGCTGCAAAAAGTAGCGCAAGCAATAATTTGTTTGCACTTTTTTTGCAAAAGACTTGCATACGTCAAAAAAAAGCAGTACCTTTGTGCCGGATTTTGAACGCTACGCTGTTTGAAATAGTTTGACGCTTCGCGTTTGAAATGGTTTGAAATGGTTTGAAATGGTTTGACGCTTCGCGTTTGACATGGTTTGACATGGTTTGATGCTTCGCGTTTGAACAATCTCAAACAACCTCAAACAATCTCAAACAACCTCAAACAATCTCAAACAACTATCAAACGCCCTCCTGGGCATCAAACAATCTCAAACAATCTCAAACAACTATCAAACAACTATCAAACGCCCTCCGGGCATCAAACAATCTCAAACAATCTCAAACAATCTCAAACAACCTCAAACAACTATCAACTATGAACTTAATAAATCTCACCATAGGCTACGGCAGCCGCGCGGTGCAGCGTGACCTCACGCTACAAATCAGGCGTGGCGAGATGGTGTGCGTGTTGGGTAAGAACGGATGTGGCAAATCCACCCTCCTGCGCACGCTGGCAGGACTACAACCCGCCCTTTCCGGCGCATGTATCATGCCGGACGGGACCAACATCATCAGCCTTACCGAGCGCGAAAGGGCGCAGCAAGTAGCCATTGTTCTCACCGAGCGACTCTCCGCCGACAACACCACCGTCAACGATGTCGTCGCCATGGGACGATACCCCTACTCCGGATGGCTCGGAGCACTACATGACAACGACCGCCAAATCATCGATGACGCCCTTCATGCCACCGAAATATATCATAAAAAAGACACTTTCTTCAACCAACTCAGCGACGGCGAAAAACAGCGCGTGCTCATCAGCAAGGCGCTGGCACAACAAACGCCATACATCTTCCTTGACGAACCTACTGCGCACCTCGACCTGCCCAACCGCATCAAGACGCTGCTTTTGCTCAGGCATCTGGCGCACCACGAGCACAAAGCCATCGTCATCTCCACCCACGAACTCGACCTCGCACTGCAGACGGCAGACACCATCTGGCTCATGACACCCGGCGAAGGGATAACCGTCGGAACCCCCAAAAACCTCGTTGGAAACGGCGATTTTCAGCATGCTTTCGCTGATACGCACTTCTCCTTTTCTACCACCAACGGCCACCTCCGCATTGAGATAAAAGAGCAGAGTTGAGCCGCCGCCGGTTACTCTTTCTTGAGTACGGTGGCAGGGGACATGCGCGTGACGCGGAGGGTCTGCGTGGCAACAACGTACGCCGAGAAAGCAACGACTACCAATAGTGCTGTCCCGAATAGGAGGGGACTAAGAGCAATGCGGTGGACATAAGAAGCGAGGAGTTGCTCACTGAAATACAGCGCTACCGGGATGCCTGCCACACATGCCGCCAACACGACCATCATGTAGGTGCGGACGTTCTTCAGCGTCTCCGACACGACGGTTCCGCCGAACACTTTACGGATGGCAATATCGTGCTGCCGAAGCGAGACGTACCAAGTGCTCATACCCATGAGTCCAAGCAGCGAAAGCAATAACATCATGGCGGCAAAAAGGGTGATCGTGGTCATCAGCACCCGCTCGTCTTCCAAACTGCGCTTAAGAAGGTCCGGCACATAACCTTTTTGGTGAGGCTCTTTATAGACACCCCATGCCTCGTCCGAAGTGCGTTTCATACAATCCAGTATGGCTTTTTCCGCCGCAGCATGCGAGCCGACGGTTTTGATGGCAAGTGACTTGTAGTACGCGGTTGCACTCTCATACCAATCTTCCTGTACAGAGACGAAACAGGCCTCGTCGGTGTAGAAATTCGCCCTGAAATCGGCAATGACTCCGCCGATCGTGGTGATACCCAAGTACCCCATTTGCTCTTCCGTCAGCTGCGGGTCCTCGGGGTGGAGTCCCAACTGTCTGACCAGCGTTTCGGTAAGCCAGCCTACACGTTCACCCTCGCGGTGAAAATCACGGACAACAGTGAATCCGTATATCTGGAAGGCATCATGCGAACAGATCAACTTCTCCGCCGGCACGCCCTGTATGTTGGCTCTCTCACCGTTCTCGTTGTAGTACCCCATCGAATAGTATCCGTCCTCCATGGGTACAAAAGCGTAGTAAGAGACACTGCCCGGGAAGTCGTCACACTTGCCCACTTGCTGTACACAAGGCAGGGTACGCAGGGCTTCCACACTCGGGTCCAACTCGTGATGCGCATACGGACCGTACAGATAATACACATCCTCCGCCTCCACTCCCAGTGGGAGGTTCACCATTTTGCGGTACTGCAACGCATACACGAGTGCCAGCGTCAGCAAAACCATGGTGACGAAGCACTGAATAAAGATAAAGACCTTGCTGAACACCATCTTATTGCGACTGCGGAACTCGCCCTTGACCACGTCGATGGGTTGGAAACGCGAGATCATCCCTGCCGGCACAGCACCGGCAATGACACTAATGAGCAATATCAGGGCAATATACACAACGATATTCAGCGGTGTGAGTGCTACGCGCATGGTAAGAGCCATTGAGGCAACACGAAAGACCTCGTTGAGAAGAGGGAGGATAGCAAAGGATAGCAACAGTCCTAACAGGAAACAAACCGTGGTCATCAGGAGCGACTCTGCAAGCAGTTTGCCTATTATCTCCGCGCGTGAAGCACCCAACAGTCGGCGCGTGGCCATCTCTTTGGCGCGGAAAGTGCCCATGGCAATATTGAGTGCAATATAGTTGAAGAGTGCAAAAGCCAACAAAACGAGGCTAAGAATAAGCAGTGCCCTGAAAACGATTGGGTTGATAGTAGTCATAGAGGAGGAGTGGTGCTTGGTTATTTCGTCATAACGCACCAGTTGCATCGTTTGGTCCAGGTCCTTGATGATTGTCTCGTCCCGATAGAGTTCGGCGTAATGCACCTTGGCGGCAGTAACAATCTTCTCTGCCAACTGCTTGCGTTCCGTCCCTTTTTTCACCCGAAAAAGGCAGTGGTTCATCTGGTGCACACGTTGCGGGTGGTCACGATAAAACTGAAGGGTGGGTCCGGCAATGTTAATGACCACATCATGCGGCAACATAACGGAGCGGTCGTAGTCTGCAATGATTCCCTCGATGGTATATTCTATGTTATCCAAGGTGAAATGCCTGCCCACGGCATCGCGTCCGTATCCCAACCTTGCTGCAAAGGCTTCGGACACCAGTGCAGAGGTGTTGTCACTGAGCACATTGGGATTGCCTGACAGGAAACGCGTTGGTACAAAATCGAAGTAGTTGAGGTCGCAGAGCAGAAGTTGTATGCCGTAACTTTCGTCCTCGCACTTTATATCGGCGGGGCGAGTGGAACTGAAGAGGGTGGTTTCCTCTACTTCGGGGATATTCTCGAGGAGAAAATCGGGTTGGTCGAACGTGCCGGCGAGGGTGCCCTGATAGAACGTAAAGGTGTAGATACGGTTGTAATCGGGGTTCTCGTGGTTGACGGTCCAGAGGTCGGTAAGGTAACTGACCAGTGGGATAATGAACGCCAAGGCGACACTAATACCGAAGACCTCGATAGCGGCGTACAACTTGTTGCGTAACAAGAAGTTAAAATAACTATTCATGAGTACTTATGTGAACGGTTGTTTATAGTTGGTTCTTAACATCAGAGACTATTTTTCCGTCGAAGAGGTTGATGATACGTCCCGCTTCGGCAGCGTCCTTAGGTGAGTGAGTGACCATGACGATAGTGGTGCCTTCGCGGTTCAGTTCGGTCAGTAGGTCCATGACCTCTTTACCGTTTTTGGAATCCAAATTGCCGGTAGGTTCGTCGGCAAGTATCAGTTTGGGTTCCGCGATGACAGCCCGTGCAATGGCGACTCGTTGCTGTTGTCCGCCGGACAGTTGCTGTGGGAAATGTCCGGCTCGGTGGCTGATACTCATCCGCTTCATGATGTCGGTTACGCGCTTTTTCCGCTCGTCGGCAGAGATATTGAGGTAACGTAGCGGCAACTCGATATTCTCAAAAACGTTGAGTTCGTCAATGAGGTTGAAACTCTGAAAAACAAACCCGATATTTCCCTTGCGGAACATAGTGCGTTCTTTTTCTTTGAGTTTAGCCATCTCTTTGCCGAGAAAGGTGTAACTGCCGGCAGTGGGAGTATCCAGTAAACCGAGGATATTGAGCAGAGTGGATTTGCCGCATCCGGATGGTCCCATGATAGCGACAAACTCGCCTTGGTTGATTTCAAGGCTTACACCGGTTAAGGCTGTTGTTTCGATCTCTTCCGTGCGGAAGACCTTGCTTAAATTAGTTACTGTGATCATGATTGGAATCTTTATTTGTTTTGTGTCACTAAAAAAATTCATTGATTTTTATTGACCATGCATGGTCAATGCTTGGGGGTGTCATCTCTCGGTCATCGGTCGGTCATCGGTCGGTGGCGTGTCGTTATCGTGTCGTGTCTTACTACTCCTTTTGTGCTATATTCAAGTGTTGTCAGAGGCAGTTTAGAACGTGAGGACATCAAAGTCGCCGAACTCATCGTAGGTGGAGGTTATCACCTTCTCTCCGGGTTCGAGTCCTTCAGTGACCTCGTAATAGCGTGGGTTTTGCCTGCCAATGCGAATCTGGCGCTTGAATGCCTTGGTTTCGTCCTTGTTCAGGACATAAATCCACTTGCCTCCGGTTTTCTGATAGAAAGCGCCCCGAGGAATAAGTACCGCCTGTTCGGATAGTCCCAATTGCAAGTTCAGATAGTATGTTTGTCCGGCGCGTACCTTTTCGGGCTGCGCTCCATCAAACTTAAAATCAGCCTTGAACTTGCCATCCCTCACCTCGGGATATACCTTTCTGATAAGTGCCGAATAGGTTTCCCCCTGTCGTTCATACGTGGCTTGCAATCCGGCTACGACCCTGTCGATGTAGTGTTCGTCAATTTGCGCCTCCAGTTTGTAAGAACCGACCGAGTTGATTTGTCCGATTTTGGCGCCGGCACTGACGTTTTGTCCGAGTGCCACATCGAGCAGACCCAACTCGCCGTCGATGGGTGCTTTGAGAATGAGGTTGGATTTGCGTTTACGGATCATTTGCATGTTGAGTTGCATGTTTTCGAGGGACTCTTGCATGCGGTCAATCTGCGTGCCCCGGAAGAGGCTGTCCTGCTTGCTGCGCTCGCGTATCAGATTGAATTTCTGCACGGCCAGTTGGTAGTCCTCTTCGGCTTTGAGATAGTCTTCTTTTGCAATGAGTTTTTCCTCGTAGAGGACTTTTTGCTGCTTGTAAATTCGATGCAAGCGTTCTACCTGCGTGCCATACTCCAAGAGGTTCTGGCGGACGTCGAGTTTCTGCTGCTCCATCTGTATTTGCGTGTTGCGGAGGATATTCTCTTTTTCTGCCAGTTCTGCCTCGGAGTTGAGGATTTGCAAATCCAGGTTGTCGTTGGTGAGCACGAGAATAGGGTCTCCGGCATGTACCCTTGATCCTTCTTCGATAAGTATTTGCTGCACAATCCCGCCCTCCTGTGGAGAGAGTTGTATAGTGACCATGGGTACGACCCTGCCGCTTATGCGTATGTAGTCGGCAAATTCGCCATAACCAGCGACCTCGATGTTCAAGCTTTCGGGATTAACCTTCAGCGTGTTACGATTAGGTCGGAAAATAGTAAAAAGGACGAGAGCAATAAAAAGCAGTCCTCCCCAGAAGGGCAACGCCCGGCGGGTAAAAGCCATTCTCCAACCTTTTTTCTGTTCAATTATTTTGTCCATAAAATATTTTGTAGTCCGCTTATCTGATTAACTGGTCTATATAGTTCGTTCCGGCATAGTAGCGCACAACCGCCTGTTTGATGAGGAAAGTGAGGAGCGAGTACATTTCGTCTGCGCGTGACTTGAGGTAGTTGTTATTGGCGGTCTGAAACTCCATGGGGGAAACAAGTCCCTGCTCCATTTTCCTTATACTGAGAGCGTACGCCTCCGCCTGCACACGCGCCTTGTATTGTGCCTGCCTGTATGCCGCGGCACTGCCATCCCTGTCCAGCACGGCACGCCGGACTTCACTCTCTACGTCACGACGCTGTTGCTCCCATTCGGCGGAGGCACGCTGCAAGGCATGTTTCTTTTTGCTGATACGGGAGAGTCTGCCCAGGCGGTTCCACACGGGCAAAGAAAGGGTCAGTTGGACATACTCGCCGCCATTATTGACAAACTGATTGGCAAACGATGCGGGCTCAACGCCTGAGTGGGTGAAATAACTGGTGTTCCATCCAGCGTACAAACTCAGTGTGGGCAACAGTTGCCACTTGGCAGTGGAGAGTTCGCGTCGGGCATTGAGTTGTTTGTAAGAAGCCACCTGTACCGTGGGCGTATTCTCAAGGGCGTAATCAACCACACTCCGCGCCGGCAACAGAACATCCTCGTATTCAGGCAACACCGTGTCAATCACGAGTGTGTCACTCATAGGCCAAAACATCAGGTCCTGTAAAATGATTTGCTCGGTCTGAAGAGTAGAGAGAGTATTGGTCAGTTCGTATTGCCTGTCTGCAAGGTCTGCCTCCATCTGGACAACATCGGCATGCCCTTTTTGCCCCAACTGTTCCTGTCTGCGCGCTTTTGCGACCGCTGCCTCCGCCACTTGCACCTGTGCCTTGTAAACATCAGAGAGACGGCAGTAATACACCACATTGTAGTATGCCTGCATGACAGCAAGACATATATCCGCCTCGACCTGTTTTTCCTCGGTTTGCGCCATCCATACAGCCACTTTGGATATACGGTAATTGTTCACGGCCTGGAAACCATCAAAAAGGTCGTAGCCGGCAGACACTCCGTAACTATTATGGAAAGAGGTGGAGTTATTATAGGTATTGGTTTGAGGGTCAATACTTCGTCCGAAATTGTAGTAGGCGCTGGTGCTGGCGCTTACTTGCGGTGTAAAAAGTGCCAGTGCGGCGTCCCTTCGTGCTATTTGCGCGTCACCAATCGCCGCCTTTTGTATGCGCACCTTTGTTGCATTGCTTACGGCAAACTGCATACATTCGCGTAGCGACATGACAGTCTGCGCCGATAACGGTGACAGCGTAATGCAACCAAATAGCCCTGCTATGATGTAGAAACGACTCATGTTTTGCAATTGTTTATAATTACACAAGCATAAGTCGTGCCAAACTGCCAACATCATTGATTAACAATACTATTAGCAAATCGCATCTATGTAAAGAAACTGTAAACCTTTACACTTTTTGTAAAGAATCTTTACACTTTTCAGCGAAACCGGAGTTGAAAAACAGTGCGCTGTTCGTTGCTTTCGAGAAGAGAGATTGTGGCATCGTGCTGGCGCAAAATGGTACGTGCCACAGCAAGACCTATGCCTGAGCCGTCGGGTTTAGTGGTATAGAAAGGCACAAAGATTTGTTCTTGATTGGAGACAGGAATAGGAACACCGTCGTTGCTGACGGTCAAAACCACCTCGTCATGCTCCATATATCCATAAAAACAGACATGTTTCGCCCCCGCCTGCAATGCGTTGGACAGAAGGTTGATAAAGACGCGTTGCAATTGACCTGCATCGGCATAAAGGAGCAAATCGGCGCCATCGGCGTCGTAGGTACAAGTGGCACCGTTTCGGGCGAGTAACTCGCTGCTGAGTTGAATAACACGAGTTACCATTTCCTCCAAGGGCACGGCTTTTCTTACCGAGCGTGCTACACCCGTGAGTTCGCGGTAAGTCTCTACAAACTTCATCAGTCCGTCAGAGGACTCAGCGATGGTGGCGAGTCCCGCTTTCAGATCAAGCGAACTATGTCCATTGTCGTCCAACGATTTAGCCAAAGCATCGCTGAGAGAAGCGATGGGAGAAACAGTGTTCATGATTTCGTGGGTCAGTACCCTAATCAGCCGAGTCCAGGATTCCTGCTCGTAGGCTTGATGCTGCTTTTCAAAAATAGTACGTATCCTATTGAGGGTACGGTTGAAACGGCTGTTATCCCTGAAACGGAAATTCAGTTCGCCATCTTCCAACGCATCCATCATATACGCCACTTTGCTGATATCTTTATGTCGTACCCACAAGGCATTCAGCACCGCCGTAATAATAACAACGGCAAGCACAATAAGCACTATCAGCCAAACGGGTAAAGTCATAAACCGTATTTTTTAAGTTTCGCATACAGGGTGGGACGGCTGATGCCAAGGGCCTTGGCTGCCGCCGATATATTTCCTTCGTAGCGCTGTAACATGTTGCGGACCGCCTGTTCGTCGGTTGGGTCGTTCGGGGCTTGCAGTTGGTTTTCCAAGGCAAAATCGGCTGCGGTCAGACAAGCGCCCTCTGACAGGATAACCGCCTTCTCAATACTATTCTGCAATTGGCGTATATTGCCTTTCCAAGGTTGCCGGCGAAGGTACTTGACGGCTGAGGTGTCAAGCCCTTTCACCTGGCGGTGGTACTTGTCGGCGTAGCGGGCGATAAACAATTCGCTGAGCGGCAGTATATCGCCTGGACGCTCGCGCAAAGCGGGTACATGCATATGCACTGTGTTGATACGGTAATAAAGGTCCTCGCGGAACCGTCCCTCCTCTACCATTTGCGGGAGGTTGGCGTTGGTGGCACAAATAAGTCGGAAATCCACTTTCACCGCCTCGTTCCCACCGACGGGACAGACTGTTTTCTCCTGTAAAACACGCAATAGTTTCGCCTGCAAATGCAGCGGGATATTACCAATCTCATCCAAGAAAAGAGTGCCGCCATCCGCCTCAACTATTCTGCCTCTGCGATTGGTATGTGCATCGGTAAAAGCGCCTTTGACATGCCCAAACAGTTCACTCTCAAACAATGTGTCGGGGACAGCGCCCGCATCGACCGCCACAAAAGGTTTCCGGCTTCGCTCACTACCCGCATGAATGGCACGAGCCAACAGGTCCTTACCCACACCGTTTTCACCGGTGATTAGCACAGTGGCGGGTGTAGGTGCCACTTTTTCCAAAGTATGGCGCAATCGGAGCATCGAGTCGCTGTCACCCCAATACATAGTCGGCTCCGCCGTTGAAGTGGTACCTATTGGGTCCGCTGCCAGAGCTTCATGCCGGGAAGAATGGATGCCCTTGTCACGCGCCGCCTGCAGGGTGGATATCATTTTGCCGTTTTCCCAAGGCTTGACTACAAAATCGAACGCGCCTCGCTTCATGCCCTCCACGGCCAAGTCCACGTCGGCATAAGCGGTGAAAAGCACCACCTCCACGCGAGGCGAATGGTGCTTAATCTCTGAGAGCCAATACAACCCCTCGCCGCCCGTATTGGCAGATGCGGTGAAATTCATATCCAATAACACCACATCAGGTCGGAACTCATCAAGGGTACTTAGCAAAGCATTGGGCGAGGGCAGAGACCGTATATCAGCAAACACCGGGGACAAGATTATCTCCAGCGCCTTGCGAACACCCACGGCATCGTCCACAACCAAAATTTTGCCTTTTTTCATAAATATATAGTATGAAACGCACAAAGGGCTGTCAAACCATCTCACGCCATTTCATCCAGCCTTTTTATCAGTTCGGGTACACCGAGTGAGGCGGGTTTGCGGATATGGGTGACCCGGCGGGCATAAGGACCTAACTCCGGCAGCCCCGGGTCCACGCAATAAATAGGCACGTCCTGCTTGACATAAGCAAGCAATGAGGCGGCGGGATAAACAGCCAGTGAGGTGCCTATGACCACAAAAATATCCGCTTGCCGGGCCAACTCGATAGCCGGGTCCATCTGGGGCACACCCTCGCCAAAGAACACGATGAAGGGCCGCAGCAACGAACCATCGGGGTGCTTGTCCTCGTACCGTTGCTTGTAACCGTCTTCAAACAGGTTCGGCACCTCTTTCTCTGACACCCAGGCAGACTCATTGTTGGAGGAGCGCAGTTTCATCAGCTCACCATGCAGGTGGATGATGTTTCGGGACCCCGCCTTCTCGTGCAAATCGTCCACGTTTTGGGTTACGACACGTACCTCGAAGCGCGGGTCTTTCTCCATTTCGGCAATCGCCAAATGCGCTGCATTAGGTTTCTTGGTAAGTAACTGCCCGCGCATCATATTATAGAAATCCACCACTTTCTTGCGGTTATACAAGATTGCCTCGTGTGTACAAACCTCCTCGATGGAGAAGTTCTCCCATAAGCCCTCACCGGCATCGCGGAACGTCTGAATGCCCGACTCTTTGGATATGCCGGACCCTGTAAAAAAAACTACTTTTTTCATGGTTATCGGATATTTAGAATTTTATGTGTTTGCAACGACAGTCTCCACTGCGGGTGCTCCAGACAGTAACGAATAACATCGGCACGGTTGTCCACGTATTTTTCGCCATCGAACACACTGCATGGTTGTAAAAAATAGTAGGTGGCACTTATGCAATGGAGGTATTTTTCAACGTCTTGATTCTGATACACAAGTTTCACCTCATCCGCCTTGAAAAGTGCCAATTTTCCCGTTTCCTTCGGAGAAACCGTTACAAAATCTATTCCTTGAGGCAGCAGTTTTGTTCCATTGGTTTCAATCGCCAAAAACTTATTCACTGCATGAAGTGCATCTACCAAAACCTTATCCACCTGCAATGATGGCTCTCCGCCGGTCAACACCACCAACCGGGCAGGAAAAGCAGTCACCGCTTCCACTATCTGTTCTGCCGACATCAGGGTGTACGAGGCAAAGTCGGTGTCACAGAAATCGCAGGACAAGTTGCAGCCGCTAAACCGCACGAATACCGCCGGAGTACCTACATTGGCACCCTCACCTTGCAGAGAATAAAATATCTCGTTTATGCGATAAGAAGTGGACATGTTGAGAAGCGGTTGGGTGGTTTTATTCGTCTTTTTCGTAAATGGCTACATTGCCTTCGGACTCCTGAACGGACACTTTGTAGGCGTTACGCACATGGTCACAAATCCACTTGGCGATGTTCTCTGCCGATGGATTGACATCCATTACTTCGTTGAGGTATTTATGGTCGAACGTGTCTTTGACCAGGCGCTTGATGTCGGTGAAATCGGTCACCATACCGTCGCGGTTGAGCGTTTGCGACTTGCAATACACGGTTATGACCCAGTTGTGGCCGTGCAGGTGCTCGCACTTGCTGTTGTAGGACAACATCAGGTTGTGCGCCGCAGAAATAGTGAGTGTTTTTTGAACGTAATACATGATATCATTTACTATTTAATCATTTGCCATTTGGTTACCTCCTATTCCTTATAGATTGTTGGGTCGGGGATGCCGGCTTGCAGGAAAGCCTCTTTGCGCTCCATACATGTGCCGCATTTGCCGCAGTGAACATCTCCGCCTTTGTAGCAAGACCAGGTGTCGGCATAATCAATTCCCAACTGAGCCCCCCGCTTGACTATATCCGTTTTGGTAAGACCGGTGTATGGCGCCCACAGTTGTATATGCTCGAATGTGCCTTGTTTGACCGCCTCGTTCATCCCCGCTACAAACTCGGGTCTGCAATCGGGGTAAATAGTATGGTCACCGGCATGGTTTGCCATCATAATATAACGGAGTCCCTCGCTCTCCGCCAGTCCTGCAGCAATGGAGAGCATGATACCATTGCGGAAAGGCACCACCGTGGAGTGCATGTTGGCATCGTTGTAGTTGCCCTCCGGAATTTTATCCGCTCCTTCGAGCAGAGAAGAGTGGAACAGTTTCCCGATGAAATCGAGGTTTATAACCACATTCTTTATTCCCAGACGCTCGCAGTTTTTGCGGGCAAGGGGCAGTTCATTCTTGTTATGATTGCTGCCGTAATCAAAACTCAGCGCAATGGCAATTCGGTCCTGATACTCATACAACATGGTTGTAGAGTCAATTCCGCCACTGTATATGAGAACTGTATCTTTCATTTAGAATTAATTATCATTTATTTTTGCATTTTCATATTTTCATGACCAATGGAGTTGTCCTGTTTGAGTGAAGGCAAGTTGGGCACTCATGCGGGATTTGACGAGGTCTTGGTGTTCGGCGTCGCCATAATTGGCAAAGGGGTATATACTGATTCCTCCTCGAGGGGAAAAAATGCCGGTTACTTCTATATACTTGGGATCCATCAGGCGGATCAGGTCTTTCATAATGATGTTCACACAATCCTCGTGAAAATCGCCGTGGTTGCGGAAAGAAAACAGATACAGTTTGAGTGACTTGCTTTCCACCATTCGTAGGCGCGGGATGTATGAAATGACCAATTTGGCAAAGTCGGGCTGCCCTGTCTTGGGGCAGAGAGAGGTGAACTCCGGGCAGTTGAGTGTGACCATATATTCGTTCTCGGGGTGCTTGTTTTCGAATGTTTCAAGCATCTGAGGGGCATAATCTGTCGGGTAAGCCACTTTGTGCTCACCCAACAGACTTAAATTGCCAAGTTCTTCTTTATTTCTCATTGAAAAGAAACTTACTTGTTGGTATAAATCAGGTAATAAAAGATTTTATCTGAGGTAATTCTCCCACTTGGTGTTACGCATGTCGCCACTCTTCATGAACTCCTCGTGCATGGCGAAAGCGCAAGAGAGGTTATGTTGCGTTTGACCATGCTTGGCGTACTTGAGATAATCACGTAGCATCTCCTTGTACTCGGGGGCGACGCAGTTGTCAATGATTTCCTGCGCCCGCTGACGTGGACTCTTGCCACGCAGGTCAGCCACACCCTGCTCAGTAACTATCACTTTGACAGAGTGTTCGGAGTGGTCGAGGTGGGTAACCATCGGTACGATGGAGGAGATTGCTCCGTTCTTGGCGGTGGAAGCCGTGGTAAAGATACTCAGATAGGCATTCCGTGCAAAGTCGCCTGAACCACCTATACCGTTCATCATCTTCGTGCCCGTTACGTGGGTGGAGTTGATGTTGCCGTAAATATCTGCCTCGAGGGCGGTATTGATAGCAATAAGTCCAAGTCGGCGGATAATCTCCGGGTGGTTGGAAGTCTCCTGCGGACGAAGCAACATCTTGTCGTGGAAGAAATCGAGGTCAGCAAGTACTTCCGCCATCTTGCTCTCTACCAGACGCAGCGAGCAGCCGGAGGCGAACTTACAGTGTCCTGTTTTGATGAGGTCCACAACAGAGTCTTGTACCACCTCAGAGTACATCTCAAACGGCGGGATGTGCGGGTTCTTACCCAGTTCACCGAGGACGGCGTTCGCCACATTGCCCACACCGGACTGAATAGGCAGGAAGGTCTTAGGGATACGTCCTTCGTGCATCTCTTTCTCGAGGAATAGTGCCACGTTCTCACCAATCTTGGCAGTGGTGGCATCTACCGGCGTGAAGGCAGCAATCTCGTTCGGTCGGTTGGTCTTAACGACAGCCACAATCTTGCTTGGGTCCACCTTGATGTGGTCGGAGCCACAGCGGTCAGACGGCTTGTAGATGGGTATCTCTTTGCGGTAAGGCGGGTCGAGTGGCTCGTAGAGGTCGTGCATGCCCCGCATGGTTACGGGGAACATCTCATTGAGTTCGACTATTATCTTGTCCGCCATGCGGCAGATAGTGGGCATGATGCCCACTCCGGCAGCGGGGATAATGGTACCGTCCTCACCTACATAGGATGCCTCGATAATGGCAAACTTGGGTTTGGGGAGGAACCCGTAACGCAGGTCTTGCGCCATATGGGAGAGGTGCATGTCGAAGTAGTGTGTACCCTCGGCATTGATTTCCTCTCGCATAGACTTGTTGGACTGGTATGGAGTACGGAACTCTACAGCATGAGCGCGTGCGAGTGCACCGTCACAACTGTCTCCCATGGATGCACCTGTTTCCAGTCCTACACGGAAGGGAACACCCTCGGCATGGAGGCGTTCTGCACGTTGTGCCAAGGCAAACGGCACTGCCTTGGGTACACCGGTGGCGGTGAAACCACCCATACCCAAGACATCGCCATTTTGTATCAGTTCGGCAGCTTCTTCAGCTGTCATAAAAGGCAAATTCATATAATTTACGATTGGACAATTGTTTGACAATTGAACTATGTACAATTGTATTTATGCTTTGCCGTCGGAGCCGAGGACGTTGATAATCTTATGCTTGTACAGTTCATACATCAGGTCACGGGCAGGACCGCAGTACTTGCGTGGGTCGAACTCAGCGGGTTTCTCTGCAAATACCTTGCGAACAGCAGCGGTGAAAGCGAGACGCGAGTCGGAGTCGATGTTGAT
>ODAI014012065.1_pt1 | contig 21233 bp, 20 predicted proteins | sample 1539321 | NCBI WGS metagenome assembly ODAI01 (sample SAMN02144231, study PRJEB22623) | gut metagenome | biome: sheep rumen | host: Ovis aries | place: New Zealand | reverse complement strand
TCGCCGTGATATGAGAATCCCAGATTTCGTATTCGTCCTGCCTTACGCTCTTCGGCAAGGAAGTCGAGTATTCAACACATTCATTACGTTGGCAGGTGGACGTCCAGCAAGATATTCCTGTTTCATATAGTCCATATAAGGGGCTATATGCACATAGAAATGGTAATAGCCTTCGCACAGATAGTTAAGGTTCTTTTCTCCTTCACCGTCGGTTAGAATTCGGTTCTTAGGGCATTCACCATTACATGCAAACATGAATCTGCATTTTCTGCACTTCATCGGCAAGCCATTGTGTTTTTCGGCTCCGAAACTTCGCTGCCGTTCAGAATACATCATCTCTACAAATGTTTTTTCTCGCATATTGCCCAACTTGTATTCCGGAAACACGAAGTGGTCGCAACTATACACGTCGCCATTATACTCCATTACGCCCACTTGTCCGCACGTTTCGTTGAAGATACATACTCCTGCCTCCTCGCCAACCCATCGAGCAAGCATTGCATCGAATATTTGTACGTAGTATTCACCCACATCTTTTTTTATCCACTCATCAAACACGGCACATAGGAAATCGCCCCATTGCCGGGGCTGCACATTGCAGTCAAGCCCAGGTTCCACTATTGGTGCAAACTGTATGTATCGGCATCCTATTTGCCTGAAGAAACGATAGAACTCTGTGGGATGGTTTCCGTTGTAGTCGTTGACCACCGCCATTGCATTCCACTGCACACCGTATTTCTCCAATTTTTCGATGCCTTGCATCACGTCACAGAACGTCGGCTTCCCTCCCCTTGCCTTACGGTATTTGTCGTGGTATTCCTGTGGGCCGTCGATACTTACCCCCACAAGCCATCCGTTGTCACTCAGGAAACGGCACCACTCGTCGGTTATGAGCATGCCATTGGTCTGTATGCAGTTGTCGATGATTCGCCCTTCTGCGTATTTCTTCTGCAAGACCACTGCCTTTTCGTAGAACTGCAGAGGTCTGAGCATCGGCTCTCCGCCATGCCATGTGAAGAGAACCGCCGGCATTGTCTGGCTCTCAATATATCCCTTCACGAACGCCTCCAACACATCGTCGGTCATTACCATGGCTCTACCGTCGCCATACATCTGCTGTTTCCCTTTATAATAGCAATATCGGCAGTTCAGATTGCATTGCGCTCCTGCAGGCTTGGCCATAATATACATCGGCCTGGAGAAGGGAAAATTCTGCATCATATGTTTTTTTATTTGCAAAGTTATGCTTTTTCTGGAAATTATTACTAATTTTGTAGGCAATAAAAAAGAACATCATTGAAAACCATCATAACATACCGCGACTTATGGCAACAATTATGCGCGATTTACGGCGAAAGCGAATCAAAGGCAATCGTCCGCACGTTGCTTGAAGACTGTTTCGGCATGAGCTATACAGACATTGTATGCAACGGTGCCTCACTCATGTCGCCGTCCGACCTGCTTCGGCTGGAAGAGATGATGAAACGCCTGCGGTCGAATGAACCCATACAATATATAACCGGCAGGGAATGGTTTGGAGGCAGGTGCTTTTCCGTAGGAGAAGGGGTGCTCATCCCACGTCCGGAGACATACGACCTGTGCCGATGGATTATCGACAGCCGTCACGGGCAGCCATCACCTGATGGCGAATGTTCCATTCTCGACATAGGCACCGGCTCCGGTTGCATCGCTGTCACATTGGCTCTTGAGACATGTCATTCGGCAGTGACAGCATGGGACATCTCAGATACTGCACTCAAGACGGCATCTGCAAATGCCGACGACCTGAATGCCAACATCCATTTCACAAAGCAGGATGCCCTTAATCCGCCTGCCGACAGTTGCAAATGGGATGTTATTGTGAGCAACCCACCCTACATTGCTCAGAAAGAACGCCCTACGATGCAGGCAAATGTGGTATGCTACGAGCCGTCGATGGCATTGTTTGTGCCTGATGACGACCCGCTACTCTACTATCATTCCATCTCCCGTTATGCCTCCACCGCTTTGAAGAAAGACGGAGCGCTTTACTTCGAGATCAATCCTGCATACGCCGGCGAAATGGTCGCGTTGCTTCGTCATGACGGCTTCGCAAGCATCGAAATCCGTGCAGACCGGTATGGCAGACAGCGTATGATTAAATGTATTAAAGAATAACAGCCAAGAAGTGATGAAGGAAATTTCCGAACATGATGCATATCTCCGGCTGGCCTCTCTGTGTGCCACAGCTGAGCACTGCCAGTGGGAGATGAGAGAGAAGATGCGCCGCTGGGAACTGTCGGAAGAGTCGCAGTCAAATGTCTTAAGCCGTCTTCTCGGCGAACGATATATCGACGACGAGCGCTATGCTCGCTGTTTCGTCAACGACAAGATTAAATACAACAAATGGGGTCGGCACAAGATTGAACAGTCGCTACGCCTCAAGCATATCGACGAAGCCGTCCAGGCACGTGTGCTCAACGAAATCGACGATGAAGAGTATCTCAGCGTGTTGCGCCCTTTGCTTAAAAGCAAGGCAAAGACCACAAGGGCTACCTCAGCCTACGAGCTGAAGCAAAAGCTTATGCGTTTTGCCGTAGGACGCGGCTTCACGATCGACCTGATTCTTAAATGTATCGACGACTGAGCATATACAGATGAGGCGCACAGGCATTTTCGGAATGTTAACCGACTTTTTTCTTCCACGCCGTTGCGTAAGGTGCGGCTGCCGCCTCATGGCTGCCGAAGATATTCTGTGTAACACTTGCAACCATGGCCTGCCCCGCACGCTGTTCCACCTAAACCCAAAGGAAAACATCATGGCGCAGCGGTTCTGGTTTCTCGTGCCTGTCGAGAATGCAGCAGCATTCTTTTTCTATGTGCCTAAGTCGGAGACATCAAAAATCGTTCATGCCTTCAAGTATTGCGACCGTCCCGACGTGGCGGAATATTTAGGTAGTATGTATGCTGAAGAAATATTACCGTCGGGTTTTTTCGACGGCATCGAAGTCATTGTCCCCGTGCCACTTGCCAGAAAGCGCCAGCGTCAGCGCGGATATAATCAGAGTCAGATGATAGCACTTGGCATCAGTAGCGTCACCGGCATACCGGTATCGTCTGATGCCGTTTCTCGCTGCCGGTTCGAGAAGAGCCAGACGCATGTCATGACGTCCGAGCGCCTTGCCAATGTAGATGGGCTTTTCCGTCTCGACGACGCGAAGTCGCTCCACGGGAAACATATTCTCGTGGTCGATGACGTGATGACCACCGGCTCCACACTCCTTTCGTGCTGTGAAGCGATAAAACAGGCAGGCGACGTAAAGATAAGCATACTGACGCTCGGCTACACCTACAGTTAATAAATCGTATAAAATAGGAAATATATTTGGATATTCAGCAACTTATTCGTAATTTTGTGCCGAAAAACGAAAATTAAGACTAAAGAAAATGGATACAATTAAGAAAATCTTTGCCGGCAAGCTGCTTGAAGTCAAGGCCATCAAGCTTCAACCAAACAATCCGTTCACATGGGCTTCGGGATGGAAGTCACCTTTCTATTGTGACAACCGAAAAACGCTTTCATATCCGCATCTGCGTTCGTTCGTGAAGCTCGAGATATGCCACATCATCCAGGAGCAGTTTCCCGAGGCAACCGCCGTTGCGGGAGTAGCCACGGGTGCAATTCCGCAGGGAGCCCTTGTTGCCGACGCTCTCGGCCTGCCGTTTGTATATGTTCGCAGCAAGCCCAAAGACCACGGTCTTGAGAACCTTATCGAGGGCGACCTTGAGACAGGTGCCAAGGTGGTAGTGGTCGAAGATTTGATTTCCACCGGCGGCAGTTCGCTGAAGGCTGTCGATGCCATCCGCAAATATGGCTGCGAGGTGGTGGGCATGGTAGCCGCCTACACCTACGGTTTCCCCGTTGCCGAGAAGGCATTCAAGGATGCCGACGTAAAGCTTGTCACTCTCACCGACTATGAACATGTGGTTGAGCAGGCAGTAGAGACAGGATATGTGACGAAGGAGGATGTGGCAGTGCTGCATGAGTGGCGTAAGAATCCTTCTGAATGGAGAAAGTAGAAGAAAAAAAGGAGTATAGAAGAAATGTCAAAATATGAAAGTAGCATAAAGCAGATACCATATTCTCAGGAGGCTGTGTATAGAAACATCAGCGACCTGAACAATCTGGAAAAGGTACGCGACCGTATCCCTGCTGACAAGGTCAACGACTTCAAGTTCGACAGCGACTCGATAAGTATTAACGTGTCGCCCGTGGGCGACGTGAAGCTGAATATCGTGGAAAGAGAAGAGCCGAAGTGCGTGAAGTTCGAAGCAGCAAAGTCGCCGGTACCACTGAAAGTATGGATTCAGGTGTTGCCAGTCACTGAGACATCAAGCAAGATGAAAGTAACCATCGACGCAGATATTCCTTTCATGCTCAAAGGCATGGTTAGCGGCCCTCTGCAGGATGCACTTGAGAAAGTTGCCGATGCCCTGGCGATGATCCGGTATGAGGAGTAATGGAGTTAGGGAATAAAGGAAGTAGAGTAGTCATGAAACTTTGGGAAAAGAATTTCGAAATAAACAAAGAGATTGAGCGTTTCACCGTCGGTCGCGACCGCGAAATGGATCTTTATCTTGCCAAATACGACGTACTGGGTTCGATGGCTCACATCACCATGCTCGAAAGCATCGGTTTGATAGAGGCTGAAGAACTGAAGGCTCTGCTTGCCGAGCTGAAAAACATCTACCAGTCAGCGGAGCAGGGCGAGTTTGTAATCGAGGACGACGTTGAGGATGTACACTCACAGGTGGAACTGATGCTCACCCGGAAATTGGGCGACATGGGCAAGAAGATTCACTCCGGGCGTTCGCGCAACGACCAGGTGCTCGTCGATCTGAAGCTCTTCACGCGACACGCCCTGATGGACATTGCCGACAGCGTGAAGTCGCTCTTCGACGAGTTGATTGAAAAGAGCAACCGCTACAAAGACGTGCTCATGCCCGGCTATACACACCTTCAGGTGGCAATGCCGTCGAGTTTCGGACTTTGGTTCGGAGCATATGCCGAGAGCCTTGCCGACGACATGCTCTTTCTCCAGGCTGCCTACAAGATGACCAACCGCAACCCTCTCGGCTCGGCAGCAGGCTACGGCTCGTCGTTTCCTCTCAATCGCACAATGACTACCAAGCTGCTTGGCTTCGACTCTATGAACTACAATGTGGTATATGCTCAGATGGGCCGTGGCAAGACCGAGCGCAACGTGGGATTCGCCATTGCCACCATAGCAGGCACAGTGTCCAAGCTCGCATTCGACGCATGTCTGTTCAACTCGCAGAACTTCTCGTTCGTCCGCCTGCCGAAGGAGTGCACCACCGGTTCGAGCATCATGCCGCATAAGAAAAACCCCGACGTGTTTGAACTCATCCGCGCCAAATGTAACAAGCTGCAGTCGCTGCCACAACAGGTGACGCTGATAATGAACAATCTGCCTAGCGGCTATTTCCGCGACCTTCAGATTATCAAGGAGGTGTTCCTGCCTGCCTTCGACGAACTGCTCGACTGTCTTCAGATGGCAGCGTATATCATCAACAAGATAGAAGTCAACGAGCATATTCTCGACAATCCGATGTACGACCCGATGTTCAGTGTCGAAGAGGTCAACCGACTTGCAGCTGCCGGAATGCCATTCCGCGATGCCTATAAGAAAGTAGGACTTGACATCGAGGCATGTAATTTCGTTCCCGACCGTAACATCCATCATACTCATGAGGGCAGCATAGGTAACCTCTGTAACGACCAAATAAAGTCTCTGATGGAACAAACGCTGAGCGGATTCCACTTTGAACGCATGATTAACGCCGAAAAACAACTGTTAGGATGAGAAAACTGATTTTGCTCGCTTCTATACTTCTGCTGGCAGCCTGCGACAAGGCCGACGAGAAGTACAGCACGGTATATCCCGTAAACTTCCACTTCGACATGAGTCTGCACGTGGGCACCTACTTGTCGAGCATAGTAGAGAATGCCAACTACTTCGTCATCGTGAGTCGCGAGTATCAGACCGGCAAACAGCGCCTCACGGTCACCCCTAACGACGGCAACAGTGTGCAGACCATCGACATAACAACCGACCGCGAGCAGTATCTGCTGCGCCAGATGGGTTCCGACAACCGCCTCATCATAGGCTGTCTTTTTGGCATGTTCGATGTCAACGACAATGTGTATTCGTATATCGCCTACGATGGCCAGTGCCGGTTCTGTCTCGACACTTACAACATGAATCGCTTTCCACTTACGTTCACCCACGACGGGCATTCAGTGGAATGTGCAAACTGCCACCGCCAATATTCGCTCAACACCGGCGCAAGCACCGACGGCTATCTGCTCTATACCTACAAGGCACAATATGACGATGGAACCAAGGTGTTAACAGTAACTAATCGGTAGAAAAATTAGTTAAACATTTGGCAGTTTAAAAAAATAAGCGTACCTTTGCAGCCGGTTTTTCATCAAACGGCTGCCGTGATGGTGGAATTGGTAGACACGAGGGACTTAAAATCCCTTGACCAGTGATGGTTGTGCGGGTTCGAGTCCCGCTCGCGGCACGAGAAAACACATTAATCCTTTATCAGAATGAGCAATAAAGAATTTAAGCGTACCACCGTGACGGCAGCTCTGCCGTATGCCAACGGCGGTGTGCATATCGGTCATCTTGCCGGAGTGTATGTTCCGGCCGACATCTATGTGAGATACCTTCGTCTGAAAAAGCAGGAAGTAGTGTTCATCGGTGGCAGCGACGAGCATGGAGTGCCGGTGACACAGCGTGCGCGAAAGGAAGGCATCACCCCACAGGATGTAGTTGACCGCTATCACTCGATGATAAAGAAGAGTTTCGAGGATTTCGGCATCAGTTTCGATATCTACAGCCGCACCACTTCGAAGATACACCATCAGTTTGCGTCCGACTTCTTCCGCAAGCTCTACGACGACGGAAAGCTGGTTGAGCAGACCACGAAGCAGTTCTTCGACGAAAAGACCGGCAAATTCCTCACCGACCGCGACGTGGTAGGCGAATGCCCCTATTGCCACAAGCAGGCATATGGCAACCAGTGCGAGGAGGGTTGCGGGCGCGCTCTTGAACCAACCGAGCTTATCAATCCCCGCTCAAAGGAAACCGGCGAGGCTCCGGTGCTTAAAGAGACGAAGAACTGGTATCTTCCGCTCAACGACTACCAGCAGTGGCTGAAGGAGTGGATTCTCGACGGCCACAAGGAGTGGCGCCCTAACGTCTATGGCCAGTGCAAGTCGTGGCTCGATATGGACCTGCAGCCGCGGGCAATGACGCGCGACCTCGACTGGGGAATCCCCGTGCCTGTAGAAGGTGCCGACGGAAAAGTGCTCTACGTGTGGTTCGACGCTCCTATCGGCTACGTAAGCAACACAAAGGAACTGTGCGAGAAAGAGCCTGAGCGATGGGGCGACTGGAAGAAATGGTGGATGGACGAGGACACACGGCTAATCCACTTCATAGGAAAAGACAACATCGTGTTCCACTGCCTCATCTTCCCCGTAATGATGAAGGCCCACGGTGGCTATATAATGCCCGACAATGTTCCGGCAAACGAGTTCCTGAATCTTGAGAACGACAAAATATCGACTTCGCGCAATTGGGCGGTATGGCTCCATGAGTATCTTGAGGATATGCCCGGCAAGCAGGACGTGTTGCGCTATGTCCTCACCGCCAATGCGCCGGAGACGAAAGACAACAACTTCACCTGGCGCGACTTCCAGGACCGCAACAACAACGAGCTGGTGGCCGTTTATGGCAACTTCGTGAACCGCGCTCTGCAGCTCACCCGGAAATACTGGGACGGCGTGGTTCCACCATGCGGCGAACTGCTCGACATAGACACGGCTGCACTTGCCGAGTTCAAGGACGTAAAGGCAAAGGTGGAGGCTCTGCTCGACCAGTTCAAATTCCGCGATGCTCAGTTCGAGGCTATGAATCTTGCCCGCATCGGCAACCGCTACATCACGGAGTGCGAACCGTGGAAGGTATGGAAATCAGACCAGAAACGCTGCGAGACAATTCTCAACATCTGCCTGCAGTTGTGCGCAAATCTTGCCATTGCTTTCGAACCATTCCTGCCATTCTCGTCTAAGAAACTGCGCTCGATGCTGAACCTCGACAACTTTGAGTGGGAACAGTTGGGCAGCACCGAACTGCTGAGCGCCGGACATCAACTGGGCGAACCGTCGCTGCTCTTCGAGAAAATCGAGGATGACGTCATTCAGAAGCAGCTCGACAAGCTGGAGGCTACGAAGAAGGCTAACGAGGCAGCAGAGTTCAAGGCAGCCGACGTGAAACCGAACGTGCCGTTTGAGGACTTCGAGAAGCTCGACATACGCGTCGGACTGGTAAAGGACTGCCAGAGGGTTCCTAAGTCTAAGAAACTCCTGCGCTTCACCATCGACGACGGCACCGGCACCGACCGCACCATTTGCAGCGGCATAGCAGCGTTCTACGACGACCCTTCAGTACTCGTTGGCAAGCGCATACTCTTCGTGGCAAACTTTGCTCCGCGCAAGATGATGGGCATCGAGAGTCAGGGAATGATACTCTCGGCCGTTGACTTCGACGACAGCCTCAGCGTTGTCACCACCACCAAGGATGTCAAGCCCGGCAGTCAGGTGGGATAGCTGTCAGCAAAGGCTAAAATTTCATTTTAAAAAAAAATTATACGCATTGTGTGGAAATGCCGTCGTTCGGAACGATGCTAATTCCTGAATGTAGGAAATGCCGGCGTTCGGAGCGACACCAATTCCTGAGTTTCGGAAATGCCGGCGTTCGGAGCGACACCAATTCCTGAGTTTCGGAAATGCCGGCGTTCGGAACGATGCTAATTCCTGAATCGCGGAAATGCTGTCGTTCCGAGCGACAGTCGTTCAGGCGGACATGTTGTCCGCCTGCTGCGAATATGATTAGAAGCAGTAAGAAGCTTTTGCAGCAATCACAAGACCGCAAGAGAGGTCATAGCCATCTTTGCGAGCGTGCTTGTAATAAGCATCGAAACCGAGCTTGTATTTGTCAGAAATCCGATACTCACCTGCAGCACCGATATTCGGACCTACTGTGGTAACGTTGGATGAGAATCCATGTGAACTTACAATAGTAATGCCGGCCATTGGACCAAACTTAAACTTATTTGCAACAGGGAAAAGGTAAGCGGCATTAAAGTTGATGTCCCATGTACCCCAATCATCACAATCGGTATAGTAAGTGAAGTCTGCCTGACCACGTAGGTTCGTGATGAACTCATACTGGAAATGGGCGCCGAAACCCACACATGTATGACCGTTGCTAAAAACACCAAGGTTGATGTTAGCACCTGCAGCCATCTTTCCCTGAGCACTCATTGAGAGAGCGGACATTGCTATTACAGCAATAATTAAAAGCCTTTTCATTGTCTTATAAAAGATGTTTATTTTTTCGTTTATTTGCAAAGGTACAACTTGTTTCTCATAGTTCCAAATCTTTTGGTATATTTTTTCCACAAGTTTTAGGTATTGTTCTATCTGTCAGACGACTGTGCAGTTAAGACAGAGCAGTTCAGGCGGACATGCTGTCCGCCTGCTGCGAATATGAGGACGTCCACGTCCGAAAAACAATGTCCGACCGATTTTTCCGGACAATATGTCCTTATATTCGAAGGAACGGGACAACATGTCCCGTTCTACAGACGAGGAGAAGAAATAACAGTAAATTGTAAAACAGCGAAATTAAAAATGTTATGAAAAAAAGAGAATATACAGCGCCTACGTTAAAGGTGATACGTCTAAGGACGATGACGAAACTGATGGAAAATTCAGTACTTGGCATTGGCGACAAATACAACGGCACTGCTACAATCGAAGACAAAGACGACGACGACAGCTTCGGCTGGTAGAAGGCGACATAAAAGTTCACTGCCGGACCGAATGTCCGGCAGTGCAGAAAAAGCCCGCACTTTTCCGAGAGGATGAGTGCGGGCGGATTTTTGCAGGAACGCTACACGATTTTCCAGCTGTCGATTCTTCTGCTTTTAGTAGAGAAGTTGATGCCGATTTTATAAACTCTTCGTGTGTCAGTCTCGAAAGGCTTTGCATATTGCTTGTCTTCTATCTGCTTCAGGGCATCGTCTGCACTCTTGTCGATCTTGAATTCAACGATGTAGATGTAGTCGTTGGTTTTCATGAGAAGGTCGATGCGACCGTCGGATGTTGCATGCTCCACCTCAACATAGAATCCCAGCATCTTGAAGATTACATATACGGCGTTGTGGAAATACTTCTCAGCATCACCGATAATCTGATAGTTGCCATCAGCAAAGAGTGCTTCCAAGCGTTTCATGAAGGCTTCAGGCTGTCCGTTTTCAATCTCCCTTACGAAATTCCCGAGAGCTAATGACGTTTCGGATTTTTTTATTGGAGAATAGTATGGAAGCAGATAACTGGTGAATCCCTCTTCAACTTCTTTGTTTGGGAATCCTAATTGGAATGTATTGAAACGATTATCATACCCTTTGATTGTCAGATAGCCGCTCTGGTAGATGAGCGGGATGGGCGACACCTCGTCGGAGTCAACGCTGCTCATCAGCTGCGAGCTGACCTCTTCGTTTGTCAGATGCTCCAGGGAGTAGTTGTTACGCTGCATGGTCTCGACCAATGCCGTTGGAGTGCCCGACTCGAACCAGTAACTGCGGAACTCCTGCTTGTCGAGGCAGTTGAGCAGACTGAACGGATTGTAGATACCGATGCTGCCTGGGCGGAAGTGATAGCCGTCGTACATGTCCTTCAGCCGGGCGTAGCACTGCTCTTTCGTGATGTCGTATGCCTCGGCCAGATCCGCCACCTCCTGATCGAAGTTGTCGTGAATCTCCTTTTCCGTGATACCGCATATCTCTACGAAACGGCGGTCCATGGATATGTCGGTCAGGTTGTTCAGCTCGCTGAAGATGCTCAGCTGGCTGAACTTCGTGATGCCTGTCAGGAATACGAACCAAAGGTATTGGCTCTGTGCTTTCAGCGGACTATACAAATCACGCACCTGATTGCGTACTTTCTTTTTTAGCTCCAGATCGCCCATGGTGTCGAGCATGGGGGCATCGTATTCATCGATGAGTACCACCACCTGCTCGCCGGTCTGCTTGCAGGCCTCTTGGATAATAGCCGTCAAACGAGTACTGTAACTGTCGCTTTCATTCGGTGACAATCCGTAGAGTTGTTCGTATTCAGCCAGATTTCTATTAATCATCGAATGGAGTGCCCCTAAGTCAATAGTCCGCCCCCGGCTGAGGTCAAGATAGATGACCGGCCGCTTTCTCCATTCTTTTTCCAGGGAGTCAATGGCAAGCCCTTCAAAGAGGTCGCGCCGCCCTTCGAAGTAATAGCGCATGGTTGACAGCAGGAGCGACTTGCCGAAACGGCGTGGGCGGAAGAAGAAGAATTTTCCGCTTTGGTGTACAAGATTATATATAAGGTGTGTCTTGTCGATATACACCATATTGCGATTGCGAATGTTCGCAAAGTCCTGTTCGCCTATGGGAAACTGTTTTCTTTCCATGTCCTTATGCTATTTTCCTGCAAAATTAAGCAGAAATATCGACAACTCCAAATATTTCCGCCATATTTGCCGAAAATCCGGCAAAACGGCTCAAAGAAACTACAGGCGTTTATCTGCCGAATAGGTATTTCTTCAGGAAGGGACTGACACGCAGAATGTTCGACGTGATAATGCTGAACGCGATCACGAGCAGAGCCACGACAATCGACGCAGTGGTGTCGATGGCGAAATTGCGGCGATGCTGGTCGAAAAATTCTCCGATATGAGGAAGGTTAGGCAGGAAGAAATAGTGGAGCATGTAGATGTCGAGCGTGCGACGCCCGATATACTGCAGGCACTTGCCTATCAGAGTGAACTGGGTGAAGTATTTCTCGTAGTGGCGGAAATACATAAACACCATCGTAAGCAGCAGGAACTTGGCCATGGTGCTGGAGAAATTGCGCCACTCGAATTTCAGATTGTGCCATTTCAGATAGTCCATCGTAAAGAAGATAACCACGGCGACAAGAATGGGATAGAACCACTTTGAGTCCATTATCTTCTGCGCCTGGCTCCAATAGCGGTGCACGATGTTTCCGAAGACGAAGAAGGGGAAATACTCCATAAGCTGAAACAGGCTCGTATCGACGAGCCACACGGGTCGCGGCGTCTTGCTGCCCCATGCCCATGAGAAATACTTGGGAAGATAACAACTCTCATAGACGCACAACGACGCTACGAACAGCAGCGTAATGGGTATCCACGACTTGCGCGGCAACTTGCTCTCAAGATATGCGAATACGTAATATACGAGCAACATGTAGAGCAAAACGAGAGTGAACCAGTAGCCGCCCTTATATAGCGAGTGGTAGGTATATTCCATTGCATCGAGAAACGGTTTTGGCGACAGTATTCCGGCTGCAAGCGTGGCGAAGACGACGGTCGGCACGAGCTGAACACGTAGCTTCTTGCCCGACATGGAGACGAAGGTTCTGAAGTCCCACACCAACGAAGCCTTATATGCCAGGAAACCGCTGATGAAAAAGAACAGAGGCATACGGAAAATAACGAGGAAAGGCATCGACGACGATGTCTTGAAAGATTCGCCGAAGCTCGACTGTGCCACATGATATGCAACGACAAGAATCATCGTAAAGCCACGCATGGCATCTATCCATTCCAGACGTTTCTTCTTCTGTGCAACCGGCTGCGGCTCAACTGGCGGAAACTCATTGCTTAAGGTAGTAGTATTCTGCATATTCTCATTTAATGGGGTGGCGTAATCGTCGTTTCATCTCGTCGAGCGACAGTCCTTCGTCGAAGTTGAGATACAAGTGGTTATGGTCTGACACGCGCTTCTCGACCGGAGGCAGCTCCATATAATTGCCATACATGCACGTGAGATAGTCACCGAAATCGCGCGGAATCTTAACCGTAGTGTCGCCGAAGGGACAGTCTATCACATCTTCAAACCAGCTGCGCTTGAAAATCTTACCTGCCCACTGCGTGACGCACACCGTCTTGTCGCCGTCGAACGAACTGTACCATTTCTGATAGTCGGTGAATGCCTTTAGAAGCCGGCTTCGGAAGGGTCTGGAGAGGAGCACCTCAAGCTTATAGCGGGCATTCTTTGCATCGCCCCTGAGCAGACAAAGCCACCAATCCCACGTCGGTACATGGCTCACAGACTTAAGATAGCGGTAGAATTTCTTCTGGCTGCGCCGCTGAATGGCCGTCAGTTCCTCGTCGCTACACGAGAAATTGTCGAGGGCGAAGAGGTCGATAAACACTCCCATGCGGAACTGATATTGCTCCTCCTCCCACAGCGACGTGCTGTTGTCGGAAATCTTGGCGAAAGGAAGGTAGTAGCCTTTGTCACGTAGCGAGATGACATCGTATCCACGCTTGTTGGCTTCGTCCTTCAGGTCGAGAAGACGCTCATAGTCGCGGCGTGGCAGATAGATGTCGATATCATCGTCCCACGGGATAAAATCCTTATGGCGCACAGCTCCGAGAACGGTGCCTCCGCAGGCCACGTAGCGCAGACCGTGCTCCTCAAGAAATTCGACGGTGAAGCGGAACACCTTCATTATATGCTGCTTGAACAGCTTGCCTAACTCCTCGTCGCTCAACATCATTTATCTGTACGTGATTAACCAAACATATTCAGGAAAAGCTCTGCACACCACAGCTGCCACTTCTGGTTGCCGGTGAGCTGATGCATGGGAATATCGCTGCGGAACTCAGCTCGCTGAGGTCCAGCCCAGTCCTTGAAGATAGCATCTACAGGGCGCGGCATGGGAATCTTGAACGGTATCTCCAGGTCGGGATACTTGATGGCATAAAGTCCACGCACAAGATACTTCGGCTCGCCATTGCGCACACGCTGCATGTCGAGCGGTTCGCCCATGACAAGACGGGCATACGGGTCGTAGTAAGGCATGTCGGCACAGGCGAAGGCATTCAGATAGCTGCCGCTGCTCTCAATAGCAAACACCTCGTCCATGAACTTCATGAAGTCAATATGACTGTCGTCTATGCGGTAGTGCTCGTAAAGCTCACTCTGAGCGACAGGATTGCTGAGCACGAGCGACGGCTCAAGAAATGTATATCGACGGCAGAAACCGTCGAAAGTCCACTCGGGAGAGATAAGCTTGTCCATGCCTCCGAAGATGAGGTCGGCACTCTCGCCAACGAGCATCATCTGAACACCGTCTTTCCTGGCTTGGATGGCAGCCTTGTATATCTGAGCCTCGATGCTGTGTACCGGTGCGCACTTACGAGCCATGACTATCGGCGTAAAATATTTGTAGTCGTCGAAGGTGATTTCTATGAGGTGATGCTGCAGGCCCAGCTTCTTGCAGTAAGTCTTTGCACGCTCCACATCAGCGTTGAATTCGCCGCTGTCGCTGGTGAAAGTATATGCATGGCTGCCCGGTTTCAGATAGGCTGCAATGTTGGCACTGTCCATGCCTCCGCTAAGCAGAATACCGATGTTGTCATACTTCTGGTAGAGCGAGTCAATCTGTTTCTGAATCTCACGGTCGATATCTTCTGAGCTTTTCACTCCTATCCGCTCGTCGTCGGGAATAGGCTTGTAGTTCTCATGACGGAAGCCGGGATAAAAATCCATGCCGTCTTTCCAGATATATCGGAATGCGATATATGAACTTAAGCAAAAATCCTTGTTTATCATTTCACATCTTCTAAGTTATGTTTTCTTACTGTGTTGAGTGCTTCGTTTATTTTGGTTGATGAAACGCCCTTGGTGTATGGGAAATATACGATTCGGATGCCCGCCTCGTTGAACTCCTTCTCGTAGGCTTGCCACTTCTCAGTTCCATACCAATCGTCGCCGACAAAGAGTATCTGCGCACCGAGTTTCTTGCAGGCCGAGAGCTTGTCCATGTCGTATTGCGGCACGGCAGCATCAACATATTTTATGCTGCGGACAATCTCTATGCGATCCTCGAAAGGAATCATAGATTTCTTACCCTTATATGCCACAAGCTCATCGACGGTGACTCCTACGACAAGCTTGTCGCACATGCCTTTGGCATTTTTCAGCAAATTAAGATGACCTATGTGGAAGAGATCATAGACCCCGGTTGTATATCCTATTACCATGTTGTTTTTTGTTATTTTGTGGCAAAGGTAGTTATTTTATTTTGAACTTCAAAAAAATATGTGTATTTTTGCAGCGCAATGGCTGAAGATTTAAGAAGCAAGACGGCGAAAGGACTCGTATGGGGGTTGCTCAACAACGGAACGATGCAGGTGCTCAACCTGCTGTTCGGCATCGTGTTGGGACGGCTGCTCTCACCGGAAGAATATGGAGTCGTCGGTGTGCTTGCCATATTCACAGCACTTGCCGGCGACCTTCAGAGTGCCGGATTCTCACAGGCGTTAGTGAACATCAAAGAGCCCAAGGACAACGATTATAACGCCGTGTTCTGGTTTAACGTCCTGACGAGCATCATGCTCTACGCCATACTTTTTCTTTGCGCCCCGCTCATAGCGCAGTTCTTCCACGACCCGCGGCTTGTTGGCGTGTCGCGCCTTGTGTTCCTTTCGTTCTTCATTTCTTCGTTGGGAATAGCCCATAGCGCATATCTGTGGAAAAACCTCATGGTTAAGGAAAACACCATTGCCGGGTTCGTGTCGCTGGTATGCTCAGGAGCGGTCGGTGTCACGCTCGCAGTGTGCGGATACAGCTACTGGAGCCTTGCCTGGCAGCAGATAGTGTATATCTCGGTGCTGAACATCATGCGACTGAGATACAGTCGCTGGCGGCCTTCGCTGACGCTCGACTTCGCCCCGATAAGACAGATGTTTCCGTTTGCCGTTAAACTGTTAGTGACAAAACTGCTTACCACACTGAGCCAGAACATACTGACGGTCATTATCGGTGAAAGATTCGCAAAATCGGACGTAGGAAACTTCACACAGGCAAACAAGTGGAACACGATGGGGCACAACACCATCAGCGGAGCAGTGCAGCAAGTGGCACAGCCGGTGCTGGCATCTGTCAGCGACGACGATGACCGCGAGCGCCGGGTGTTCAGCAAGATGCTTCGATTCACGTCGTTCATCTCATTCCCGGCATTACTGGGACTGGCGCTGGTGGGACGTGAGCTTATTCTTGCCACAGTTGGCGAGAAATGGCTCGACAGCGTGCAGCTTCTGCAGATACTCTGTATCGGAGGCGCATTCATGCCAATCTACAATGTATATCAGAACCTGATGCTCAGCCGTGGGCGCAGCGACATCTACATGTGGTGTAATAGCGCGCTGCTGCTATTGCAGATTGCCGTAGTCATAGCATGCGTCGGCAGGGGCATTGTAGCAATGGTTGCAGCCTACACATTATTAAACATACTGTTTGTCGCGGTATGGCAGTGGTTTGCCAAGAGAATTTGTGGAATAGACTGGCATCAGTCGGCTCGCGACGTAACGCCTTTCCTCGCTGTAGCCGTCATGGCGATGTGGGCAACATGGTTTGCAACCCGAGGCATAACGAATGTCTATGTTCTGCTGATAGTGAAAACAGCACTTGCCGGCACGCTCTACCTGGCATCGATGAAGATTCTCAACGCAAAGATTCTCGATGAATGCCTGCTATTTCTCAGAAAGAAAAAACAATGAATATGATGAAACACCATTCAGAAAACGACATAGCCGTCATCATGCTGTTCTTCAACCGTCCGGAAATATTCCGCCGCACGTTTGAGGCAGTGAAGAAGAGCCGTCCCTCACATCTCTTCCTCTTTCAGGACGGAGCACGCAACGACGGCGACCGGGAGCGCATGGAGCAGTGCCGGAGGATAGTAGCCGACGAGCAGATTGACTGGGAGTGCGACGTGCAGCGCTGCTACAGCGAGAAGAACCTCGGGGTGTGGGAAGCCAACTGGCAGGCGCAGCAGTGGGGATTCTCACTCTTCGACAAATGCGTGTATCTGGAAGACGACTCCATGCCCTCGCCGTCGTTCATTCCCTTCTGCAAGGAGATGCTCGACCGCTATGAGCACGACCCGCGAGTGATGATGGTGGCAGGTTACAATCACGAGGGCATCACCGAAGGGGTGCCTCACGACTATCTCTTCACCAGCGTATTCACCGTTTGGGGATGGGCTTCGTGGAGCAAAGTAGTGCTGAAGCTTGATGCAGAGCTGAAGGTGGTTGACGACCCTTTCAACATGCGGCAGATAGAGGAGATAGTGAGAGCGAGGGGCGACCGCAGCGATTTGCTGAAGGCGATGAAGGCACATCACGACAACGGAACCAAAGACTACGAAGCAGCACTATGGTCGCACATCCTGCTGAACAACGGTCTCTCTATCGTTCCCACGCGCAACCTCATCCGTAACGAAGGCTCGGATGCCGATGCAGCTCATTACCAGCAGGAGATGCAGACGCTGCCCCGTCGCATGAGGCAGATGCTACAGATGCCAAGCTACGAACTGCAATGGCCGTTGCGGCATCCGGAATACATGGTTGAGAACGTGGAATACAAGGAGCGTGTGTTCCGCATCATGGCATGGGGACATCCGTGGATAAAGGTCGGACGGAGTTTCGAAGAGCTGTTCCTAAACCTGCGCTACGGCAATTTCAAAGCCATTGCCACAGCTGTATGCAAGAGAATAAACAAGCTTGCAGGACGTTCCGACTACATGTAGCCGCCAGAGGCACTATCAATGCGACATGAGATAGAGCCGCTTGCGCACAAGATAGAGCAGCCGGAGCCACTTGCCCCACAGCGTGTTGCCCCGCAGCAGCTCGCCCATGTAGCGACGCTCCGTCATGCCTATCTGCAACGGCAGCCGGTAGATGCCTGCTGCATCGTGAAGCATAAAGAAGTCGCAAGTGTATTGGCAAGCCTTGCTGAACGACTGGAAATGCGCCTGCGACATGCTGCCCTGATGGAATGTCCCCACCCTATCCACGCGATAGCGATAGACCACGGTCTGTGTCGTAGCCATGCGCTTTGCCGCAAAGACAATGCACGGTATGATGGCAAGATCCTCCGCCATGTTGACACCCTCAGTCCAGGATATACCGTAATCGGTGAACAACGAACGCCGTAACAGCCGTCCCCACAGCACGTGTGTCACGGTGTTGTGAACCAGCAGCCGTCTCAATATCCATTCCCTTGTGCCGGCAGTGGCAGGACACGGGGTGCTTTCTTTCCCGAAATTTGTGGTAACATAGCTGCCCGACACGATGTCGGCATTGGTGGCTGTCTGTTTCTCCACCATTGCTTTCACGCTGTCAGACGGAACGGAGTCGTCGCTATCCACTATGGTCACAAACTCGCCCGTGGCATTCTCAAGAGCGGTCTGACGTGCAGCACCGAGACCACGGTTGCGGTCGTGGCGCAATATCCTTACCTGATGCTGCCGCTGAGGGTATCTGCTCACCACCTGCCGGAGAATCTCAATGCTGCGGTCGGGCGTGCAGTCGTCAACAAACACATATTCTATATTGTCGTAGGTCTGCTCCATTAGCGACACGGCACACTCTGCGATGTATTTCTCCACACCATAGACGGGTGTCAGTATAGAAACTTTATAGCTCATAGTTGGTCTTTACAAGGTTTTCGATACTCCGGGGCACCATTCCGCTGATACTCTCGCCCCTTTTTATCCGTTCTCTGATCTCCGTGCTCGATATGTCGAGAAGCGAGGCATTGAGAATGCTGACATTCGCAGGCAGTTGCCCGTCAAGAGTCTCATAGCCCCTACGCGGATAAACCATTATCTTCGTGCTCCGTAGAATGTCGTCGGCATGATACCACCGGGGAAAGAGTTTCCAGTTGTCGCCTCCGATGAGAAGCACGAACTCATATCCGGGAAAATCCCTGCGCAGGGCTTGCAGCGTTAGCCATGTGTAGCTGGGCTTGGGCAGATGCAGTTCATAGTCGCAGGCTTTTATTTGCGGCTCATGCTTCAGGGCTTCAGCTGCCATGAGAAACCGTTTCTCGTCGTCGAGCAGTTCCATGTTCCTTTTCAGCGGATTCTGCGGCGACACCATCAGCCACACCTCGTCGAGTCCCACCTGCACGAGCATCTGGCGTGCCAGCGAGACATGGCCGTTGTGGATGGGGTTGAACGAGCCTCCGAAAAGACCGATGAGCCTGCCCCTGCCACTCCGAAGGAGGGGTGATGACTCAACGTTATTCATTTCTGAGGAAATTGCCTGTCAGCAGTAGAGTCTGCTGCTTAGCCTGTTCAAGGTCGTCGTTGACCACGACTTGGTCGAACCGCGTAGCAAAGGTCATCTCATATTCTGCCTTGGCAAGGCGCTGCTCTATGGCTTCGGGAGTGTCGGTGCCCCGGCCTTCGAGCCGACGGCGCAGCTCGGCTACCGACGGCGGCTGGATGAAGATGCTCAAGGCGCGGTCGCCGTAGTATTCCTTTATATTAATGCCGCCCTTTACATCCACGTCGAACACCACGTTCTGACCTGCCGACAGCTGCTTCTCCACCTGTTGTTTCAACGTGCCGTAGAATCGGTTCTCATAAACCTCTTCATACTCCAGGAACTCATTGTTCTCAATCTTACGCCTGAACTCCTCCGGACTCAGGAAGAAATACTCCACGCCGTTCTGCTCTGTTCCCCTCGGTGCTCTGCTTGTACATGAGATAGAGAACGCCATCCTCAGTTCCGGATGCTCCGCCATCAACCAGTTAACAATGGTTGATTTGCCTGAACCGGAAGGTGCAGAAAAAATAATCAGTTTCCCAGTCATAAATCCGTTTTTATCCGATTAATCCGTTGTTTATAAAGCGTTCAGCACTTGCTCTTTTATCTGTTCCAGTTCGTCTTTCATCATCACCACGATGTTCTGCATCTCTGCCTGGTTCGACTTCGAGCCGGTGGTGTTGATTTCGCGTCCCATCTCCTGGGCTATGAATCCGAGCTTCTTGCCCTGTCCGTGTCCGTCGCGCATGGTTTCGCGGAAGTAGTTCAGATGGTTGGCCAGCCGCTGCTTCTCCTCGCTGATGTCGAGTTTCTCGATGTAGTATATCAGTTCCTGTTCCAGCCGGTTCTTGTCATACTCCACGTCGGGTATCTGTTTCAGTCCGTCGGTGATACGCTGACGTATCTTCTCCACGCGGCTTTTCTCGTATGGTTCGATGTCGTGCATCAGACGCTCAATATTGTCAATCTTCTCGTTGAACTTCTTCTCCAGGGCGGCACCCTCCTGAATGCGGAAGTCCACGATGTTCTTCAGTGCCGTTTCAATGCATCCTTTCACCACCGTCCATTCCTCGTCTTCAAGTTTCTCCACCTCGGTTTTTGTAAGCACGTCGGGCATACGCATCAGTGTAGGCAGTATTGAGTCGTCGTCGATCTCGAAGCCTATGCGCTTCTGCAGCTCTACAATCTGACGATAGTAGTTTTCCACGAGTGCGCCGTTGATTGGCGTTGGGTCGATTCCCTCGTCTTTCTCTATCCACACCGCAAAATCCACCTTGCCGCGCTCCAGGGCTGCCGCAATCATCTGGCGCATCTCCATTTCCTTCTCCCGATAGAGAGGGGCGATACGCGTAGAGAGGTCAAGAGCCTTCGAGTTGAGACTCTTGACCTCTACGTTGATTTTCTTGTTCTTGTAGGCTACGGCAGCCTTGCCGTAGCCCGTCATTGACTGTATCATAATTCGTTCTTGATTGTTTCCGGCTGCAAAGGTAGCATAAAAAGCTCAGAAAACAAAACAAAACAACGATTTTCCGGGATTTATCTATTCCCGACCCTCTTGGTATAATCTGATTTTCTTAGTAAAGAAGTTGTTGCCATAAATATCAGAGTAATGAAATATTTTGTCTGTTTTATAGAGAAGTATCATCGTCCTTTTCTCCATGTTCGGATTAGGCTCAACAAAAACCTTTAGATGCGTGGAATATGAAACATGGTAGCCAGTGTATGGATGAACAAATTCTTCCAAGGATCTGATAACTGTAACCCAATCGCACTTCACCGTATCTCCTTTTTCTTCAATTGCGACATATTTCCATTCCCCTGAGTCTCTTTGCAAAAAATGGTTGTAGTTATCGAATACAAAATCCCCGGTAGGGAACGTATCCTTCATCTCTACTGCCGTTGCGAAAATGTGTGATTCGGCAAACGTAAAGTCAAACGTTCCACCTTCTGCAGGTATGATTTTTTCGC
>ODAI010298945.1_pt1 | contig 21234 bp, 19 predicted proteins | sample 1539321 | NCBI WGS metagenome assembly ODAI01 (sample SAMN02144231, study PRJEB22623) | gut metagenome | biome: sheep rumen | host: Ovis aries | place: New Zealand | reverse complement strand
TTAGCCAATGATTTTCTCTTCCAACAATTCCTTAATCATTCCCTCGACATCAGCATCAGAAGCCGTTAAGGTTTTCGACTCCTTTGCCTGGAACACGATGTTCTTGATGGCCTTCACCTTAGTGGGCGAGCCTGCAAGACCACACTGGTTCACGTCACCGTCGACATCAGCCACGCTCCACTGGTTGAGGTTCAGCTCGGGGCGCTCCTCATACAGATAGTCGTAGGGAGTGCCCTCGGCGGGACGCTCCATGGGGCAGGTAGCGCGCTTGTACTTCATCACCAGCTTGGCATTCTGGGGGCGGCAGGGGGCAGCACTACCGTTGACGGTGATCACCACGGGCAGCGGGGCCTCTACAGTCTCCACACCACCGTCGATCACACGCTTGATAGTAGCCTTACCATCCTTCACACTCAGTACTTCCTCAGCGTAGGTCACTTGGTTAAGGCCCAGCTTCTGAGCCACCTGCGGACCAACCTGAGCGGTATCACCGTCGATAGCCTGACGACCACCAATCACGATATCCACATCGCCAATCTTCTTGATGGCCGTAGCCAGTGCATAAGAGGTGGCAAGGGTGTCGGCACCAGCGAACAGACGGTCGGTCAACAACCAACCGGTATCTGCACCACGATAAAGTCCCTGACGGATGATTTCACCTGCACGTGGAGGACCCATCGTGAGGATTCCTACTGTTGAGCCTGGGTTCTGCTCCTTCAGGCGAAGGGCCTGCTCCAAGGCATTCAAATCTTCTGGATTGAAGATAGCGGGTAGGGCTGCACGATTAACGGTACCTTCGGCTGTCATCGCATCCTTACCCACATTTCGGGTGTCTGGCACTTGCTTGGCCAGCACAACAATCTTTAAAGCCATGTTTTTAAATATAAAATATTATAATGTTATCTCTGAGAGAAATAATAATAATCTGTTATTTGATACTTTGTTTTAAAACGGCTGCAAAGGTACTACTTTTTAGTCACACAGCCAAAAATAATTGCACAAAATCGCTCGGTTTGTGCACACTTTGCCCGTTTTGTGCAATTTCTATCGTGTCTAATTGATAATAATCAAGTGTTTCAGACACAGGCAGATACTTTTGCAGAGTGAATATTTTGCGAATACAAATGTATAAAGATACATCGAAATGTTAATGTGCTATAAAAAATGAGGTCAAAGTGAACAATTTGTCAGAAAATTCATTATATTTGCGACAACTAATCATTTAATGGAGGACAGCTTATGTATACTAAGGCCGAGATGAAGAACGAGAACATGAAGATCAACAGCAAGTTGGTCGAGTCGAGTACCCCCAAACAGCTACCATCTATTTGGTATTCTTAAATAACAAAAGCGCGACACCCATCAAGAGTGCCGCGCTTATTGTTCTCGTTTGGGTCGATGTTTTGATTGATGGTGCAAATTTAATAAAAAAATCCATATTCCGTGTCCTATAATTAATTTTTTGATTAATTTTGCAGCCAAAATCTCAGGACGATATGACAAACGGTATTTATACGATTCTGCTGCTCATCATGAGCAATGTGTTTATGACGTTCGCATGGTACGGACATCTGCGCCTGCAACAGTCGGGTATCTCCTCGAACTGGCCTCTCTATCTGGTCATCGCCTTCTCATGGATGATTGCCTTTTTCGAGTACTGCTGTCAGGTGCCAGCCAACCGAATTGGCTTCATCGATAACGGTGGTCCCTTCAACCTCGTGCAGCTGAAGGTGATCCAGGAGTGCATCTCGCTGGTGGTCTTCGCAGTCATTGCGAACTTCATCTTCCAGCACGAGCAGCTGCACTGGAACCACGCAGCAGCAGCCCTCTGTCTCGTAGCCGCTGTCTACTTCGTCTTTATGAAGCCTTAGAAAAGAATAAGCCCCCGCCGATTGGCGAGGGTTTATTATTATTGCTCAGGATTCTCGGTGTCGTGCCCATAGAACTCCATCTTCTCCATCTCGGGTAGGCCGTTGAGGAAAGCCTGCCCTTCCTCGTTTGAGATAGTCTTGCCGTTATGGCTGCATTCGTCGATCTCGCCTGCAATCTTCAGGACGGTGAAGTGATCGGCCTGCTGGCCGTTCTTGTATCCGATTATCTCTGTGAAGGTGGCAGGACCGCCTGCTGAGCCTGAGAGCACCAGGTAGCCTGTGTTGTCCTTGCTGACCTTCGAGGGCTTTTGGCGTGGCGTCTCCATGGCGATGAGGTGGAACTGGCCCTTGTCGTCGCGTGAGAAGAAGGCGCCATACTCGTCTTTCTTGTCGTGAATCCAGATGACCTCATCGGGACCATAGGGAATCCAGACGTGTGTCCACTTCGTGAAGTGGAGGTCTTTGTATTCGCCAGGATTCGTCTTGATGACCATCTTCTCCATCTCTGCGAGGTCGCTCTTCCATACGGGGCGTTCCTCGTCGACCATGTTTTGATAAGTCTCATAGAGGTGCATGATGAGTTGTCCGCCACGCACGTAGAACATTCCCACAGCGGAGCTCTCTGGGGCGTCGCGCTCGAAGCAGAGTTCCAGGCCCTTTGGGCCCTCGAACGCTGCGAGAAGCTGGCAGCCCACGTACTCGCCTTCATCGTCGGCATTCCAGCCGGCGCCCCATTGCTCGTCGTACATGCCAATCTCCTCGTTGACATAGACCTTGGTGCTGTCGATCAGCACGTCGAGGGCCAGCGATGACTTGCGATCCTTGTCGTACTCATCCTTGGGGGCGTTCTTGTACTCGCCCTTGAACTGGAGCTTACCCCAGATGTAACGTCCTCCGATGGTGGCGCACAGGCGCATGCGGTCCACTTTCATGCCGTACTGCTTCTCGAGTTGCTTCACCGCAAAATCGGGCAGAGCCTTTGGCTTGTTCCACTCACTCTGGTCGTAATCGATGTTGAGGCGCTTACGCGACTTCAGGTAATTATCGGTGACGATGACGCTGCCATTCCAGGTTTCCTCAAGCTTATCCTTGGGATTGGCGTAGGTGAAGCGTGCACAGAGCGAGGGAATATCATCACGGCCGTGACGCATGCCGATGCTGGGACGGTTGCCGTCGGGATCCTTCAGCACTTCGTCGACGAACTTCAGCTTGATGACCTTGCCGCCGTCTGAGAGCAGGTTGTTATAGTCGGCGATATTACGACGGAACATGTCCTGCAGCGCCCAACTCTGCCTGTTCTCCTCATACCAGTTCTCGTTGTCGTCCGTCTTCTGAGGCTCCTCGATATGGCTCCAGTAGAGCACCTGCAGATAACCCTCCCCGTCGGTGCCCATGATGAACATCGGCATGGGGGTGGTATCGTTCTCCTCGATGATGCTGTCGATGACGGCAGCGATGGTGTCGGCCTTCGTGGGGCCTTCGACCTTGCCCTTGCTCTTGCAACTGAACATCAGGGCTGTCGCACACAGGGCGACAATCAGTAGTTTCTTCATGTCTTTAATTTTTTGTTCTTAACATAGAGATAAGTGCCAATGCCAAGCGGAATGAGGGCGATGACGACGATGATGAATCCGAAGAAGAAGCCGAAGAGCGTGGCAAAGCCTCCCTGACGGATGTGGGGGGCTGGCAACTCCTGGGCTATCGAGTCGCGCACGGCCTCGTCGGCGATGGAGTCGAGGGCGGCTATCTGCTGGTTGTAGACTTCCCATTGCGCCTCGTTCTCCTTGCCGGCATGCTCGTCAGCCACATACGATGCCAAGGCGAAGATGACGGCTGCGCAGATGAGCACAGCCCCCAGGATGAGCAGCAGGCAGCCGCAACCTCGCTTGAATGATGACGGATTTGGCATCGCTTTGTGATCTTTTAGGGATTAAAGGCGTTTCCGATATCCTCCTTGGTGAGGGTGGTCAGTTGCGCCTTGGTGGCATTGTTGACATTCGAGAGGCGGTTGGCCTGCTCCTGGATGGACTTCTCGAACATATTGCGCACGAATCGGGCATTACCGAAGTTACGGTCCTTATGCGCCACAGCATAGTCGAGCTTCTCCGAGAGATATTCCTCAGCGTCGGGTGCCAGCGTGTACTGGTTCTTCTTCAGATACATCTTGAAGATATCCTTCAACTCTTGGGCAGAGTAGTCGGGGAAGTCGATGTAACGGTTGAAGCGCGACCGCAGGCCAGGGTTAGAGTCGATGAAACGGTGCATCTCGTCCTTGTAGCCTGCAACAATCACAACGAGACGGTCACGGTAGTCCTCCATGCGCTTGAGGATGGTGGATACTGCCTCCTGACCGTAGTCGTTGCCATTGCCACCCTCTGGGGTGAGGGCATAGGCCTCGTCGATGAACAGCACGCCATCGAGGGCTTTCATGATGACGCTGTCGGTCTTGGGACCTGTCTGTCCGACATACTGGCCACAAAGTCCTGCTCGGTCGGTCTCGACGGTATGTCCCTTCTTCAGCACACCGAGATCCTTGTAGATACGTCCGACGATGCGGGCGACGGTGGTCTTACCCGTACCAGGTGATCCGTAGAACACGAGGTGGTAGGACACCTTGGCGTTCTTCAGTCCCTGAGCCTCGCGCTGTTTCTGCAGTTTCACGAAGTTGGCCAGTGAGCGCACCTCTTTCTTCACGGAGCCGAGACCAATCAGGCTGTTGAGCTCTTCGTAAGGGTCGCCCTCGAGGGGATCGTTCACAATGACGGTGTCTTTCTTCTCGACCTGTTCGGTGTTCTGTGCTGTATTGTCGCTGGTATCCGTCTCCTCATCGTCGTCTACGAAAGCGCCGATGATACCCAGGACAACTATCAGCGCAAAGGTGCTTATGGCCATGCAACCGCAGCCTTTGAGGACTTTGTCTTTTACTTCTTTGAAATCTGCCATCATGTCGTTTGTCTTGTCGCTATGAAATGATATTATACTTCCGCTGGTGCTGCTTGTGGCTGTTTAGTCTTCGAGGCCAGCTCCTTCAGCTTGTCCTTACCCTTGAAGGCGAATACCCAGATGAGGAATCCTGCCAGTGCCAGCAGACTGATGCCTAACAGTGGACGGTAGAACAGCCATGCGATGGCAATGACAATCAGCGACCATGCGATACCGATGACGGTGCAGATAACACCAATGCCCCAGCCGAAGATGCCAGCGATGAAAGGAACCACCTTGAGGATGGTCTCGATGAAGCCGAAGATACCCTTCAATCCGCCAATCACCAATACGATACCTACAATACGGAAGAACCAAAGCAGCATGTTGTTGGCCTCTTTCTCAGCCTCGATGATCTCGTCGCCACTCTTCTGACCCATCACGAGCGTCTGGAAGCGCTTGCCGTTCTTGGCCTTGAAAGGCTTGAAGGTGTCGCCATCGACAACAGCCATCACCGTTACCTTGGCAGGCACGATCTTCTCGAAGGTCACGCGCACGTCGCCCACCTCAGGAGAGCCAGGCACACGTCCGAAGTAGAGGATATTGTTGGCCACGTGGATATACTCCAGATCTTTCTTGTTCTCAGCATTCTCCATCTGCCTGTTAATAGAATCGTTGACAGCCTGGAGGGAGTCGATGACAGCCTTGGCAGAGTCGGAGAGCATGGCACGGATAGAGTCGGGGATGGCAGGTGCCTGAGCAGGCTGCTGTGTTGGCTGCTGCTGAATGCTCTTCTGCACGCCATAGAAACGCTCGTAGGCTGCCTGTGTGCTCTTGTCGAACTGCTTCAGCAGATCCTCTGCGATGGCCAGATCCATTGCCTCACGTGAAGAGATGCTGTGGATCAGGCTCTCATTCAGCTGATAGGCACCGAACGATACGTTCTCTGCATACTGCTCAGTATCGTCTACGGTGGTCAGCACCATGTTCTTGTTCTGATAGGCAGGATCATGGAACTCACTCGACTGGATGGGACTTGACACCCACTGCTTCGAATAGGTGTAGGTCGTGGTGGTCACTTGCTTGCCACCCAGTTTGTCTTCAGTCTTCTCCTGAGCATGCTCCACCCACTGGTAGTACTCTACGCTGCGTCGGAGCGCAATTGCCTTGGCACCGATGCCAAATTGTGCGTCGCTCAGCGAATCCTCTGTGGTAGCCATGGCAGTACCACAAATCAACTCACCCTCGAGCGAGGCGTCCTTCTTGTTGGGGTTCTCCATCTCAACATACTTGCTGCCAGCCTCGTCGAGCATCTTCTCTGTTTTCACGGCTCTGCCTTCGTTCCACCAAAGGAGGGCTGTTCCGATGACAAACATCAGTATTCCACTGCCGATTGCCTTAAATGAATTTCCTACTCGGGTGCCATAACCCGTCGTTGTTGTTTCTGTAAACGCCATAATGTTTAAAAGTTTATTGGTCTTAAATATATTTTAATGCTGCAAAGATACATAATTTTTTTAAATTAGTGGGGTTTTATCAATCTTTTTGTTTACTTTTGCATGCAAATTAAAGTCAAAAGATACAAATGAAGAAGTTTTTGTTATTCGTGACACTGGTCGCCAGTGCTGTTCAGATGTTTGCTCAGGGGTTTGATAACCTCCCTATTCCTGCTGTCGAGGAGAAAGTCATCGACAATACACCCGATTCTATCGCTAAGGCCCTCATGAGCCGTCCTGCGCCTGGATCGACCCGACAGGGTGAGAACCCCGTGCTCTTCCTTATCGGCAACTCGACGATGCGCAATGGTACGATGGGTAATGGCTCGAACGGTCAGTGGGGCTGGGGCTACTTTGCCAACAAATATTTCGACGGGCGTAAGATTTCCGTAGAGAATCAGGCACTGGGGGGAATGTCTACCCGTAATTTCTATACCGACCTCTGGCCTGCCGTCCGTGCGGCGCTGAAGCCAGGCGACTGGGTGATCGTGAGCATTGGTCATAACGATAAGGCAGACTTTTTTGATAAGAAACGTGCGCGAGGCGTGATCGACGGTGTAGACCCCGACACGATGATTGTAGGTTTCAATGAGCGTAAGCAGATTCCTGATACCGTCTATAGTTACGGCCACTATCTGCGCCTTTATATAAAGGATATCCGTCAGGCAGGTGCCAACCCCATCCTGATGTCGCTCACACCTCGTGATGCCTATGGTCCTGACGGTCGCATCGTCCGTAAGCCACAGACGCAATGGGCCTCGTATGTCGCAGCCACTGAGGGTGTGCCCTTCGTGGATCTCAATGAACTCTCAGGTGCCAAGATCGACCGTTTCAGCCCGTGGAAGGAGAAATACCATTTCTATGGCGACCATATCCATACTTCAGCTTATGGCGCAGAACTGAATGCCCGTTCGGCTGCTGAGGGACTCTATTATTCGCATAACCCACAGCTCAAGCCCCTGCAGTCTATGATGACAGGAGTTGAACTGCCAGCCTACGGGGAGGGTAGGGAGCCTGGCAAGCCGATGGTCTTCATCACGGGTGACTCGACGGTAAAGAACTTCGATCAGGATGAAGACGGCATGTGGGGCTGGGGCTCGCAGGCAGGTCTGATCTTCGACCCAGCCAAGATTACTTGGGAGAATGTGGCTATGGCAGGCCGTTCTACGCGCAGTTATATCAGGGAAGGTCGCTGGGAGCGTGTCTACAATGCTCTCCAACCAGGCGACTTCGTACTTATCCAGTTTGGTCATAACGATATCTGCTCCATCACAGATTCTAAGGAACGAGGGGCTATCGCCAGTGCTACTGATACCTGCCATGTCTATCAGATGGAGAAAGACGGGCGCTATGAACTGGTTTACAGCTTCGGCTGGTATCTGCGCAAGATGATTGACGACACGATGGAGAAGGGAGCTACCCCCATCCTTGTCTCGCTGACACCTCGGAATGAGTGGCCTGGCAATCAGATAGAACGTCGTAACGACTCTTACGGACAGTGGTATCGAGAAGTGGTGGCCCAGACGGGTGTCGCCTTTGCAGATGTACATAATATCTCTGCTGATTTCCTTGAGAAGAAGTGCCATTCGTCGAGTGAGGAGAAGAGTAAAGCGCGTGCTGCGAAATACTTCAATCACGACCATACGCATACCTCTAAACTGGGAGCCCAGATGAATGCCAGAAGTGTGGCAGCAGCCTTGCGCGCCATCCATTCACCCCTCGCCAATTACCTCAGAAAATGATTGACAGGGCGACGATAGACAAGATCATGGACGCCACGAACATTGTCGACGTGGTGGGAGAGTTCGTGACACTGAGGAAGGCGGGTGTGAACTACAAGGGTCTGTGCCCGTTCCACGACGATACGACACCCTCGTTTATGGTGTCGCCAGCGAAGCAGATCTGTAAGTGTTTTGCCTGTGGCGAGGGTGGAACCGCCATCAACTTCCTGATGAAGCATGAGCAGATTACCTATCCTGAGGCCCTGCGCTGGTTGGCGAAGAAATATAATATTGAGATTCAGGAGAAAGAACTGACTGACGAAGAGAAGAAAGAACAGAGCGACCGTGAGTCGATGTTCGTCGTCAATGAGTGGGCGATGAAATACTTTAATGACCTTCTGAAGAACGATCCTGACGGTATCGCCATCGGCAAGCAGTATTTCCGTAGTCGTGGTATCCGTGACGATATCATCGAGAAGTTTAACCTGGGCTATGCCGTACCTAAGCGTGACGCCCTGGCTATCGCCGGTCAAAAGGCGGGCTTCAAACCTGAGTATCTGGAAAAGACAGGCCTTTGCATTAAGGGTGAGAAAGGTCTCCACGACCGTTATGCTGGTCGAGTGATATTCCCCTGGTTGAACGTGAGTGGCAGGGTTGTGGCCTTCGGAGGCCGTCTGCTCGACTCGCGAACCAAGGGTGTGCAGCAGAAGTATGTCAACTCGCCCGATTCGGAAATCTATCACAAGGAGCGAGAGCTCTACGGTCTCTATCAGGCAAAGAAAGCCATTGCCAAGGAGGATCGTGTGTACATGGTGGAGGGTTATACTGATGTGATTGCCATGCATCAGAGTGGACTGGAAAACGTGGTGGCCAACTCTGGTACGGCGCTTTCTCTCCATCAGATTAAACTCTTGAGGCGGTTTACGCAGAATATCACGTTGCTCTATGATGGCGACGAGGCAGGTATCCATGCAGCCATGCGAGGCACCGACATGCTGCTGGCTGAGGGCATGAATATCAAGGTGCTGTTGCTTCCTGACGGGGATGACCCCGACTCGTTCGCAAGGAAGCATTCGGCTGCGGAACTGAAGGATTATATAGAGAATAACGCAACTGACTTCATCACCTTCAAGACGCGACTGACGGTAGAGAATGTCGATGATCCCGTGAAGCGTTCTGAGGCTATCGGAGGGATCGTGAAAAGCATTTCTGTCATCCCTGACCAGATCCTGCGCTCTACCTATCTGAGTGAGTTGTCACAGCGACTGGGTATCAAGGAACAGACGCTGCTGAACTCGATGAACGGTATGATTGCCAAAGACATTGAGGAGAAGGAAAAGGAGAAGAGCAGACAGGGTAATCAAGAACAGAGTCAGGATACTGCAGCCAAGCCTCAGTTCGTTGGTCTGCACAGTATCGACGACCAGACGAAAGAGGTTGAGCGCCTGTTGGTACAGGCTGTGATTCGTCATGGTGAAGAGGTCATCTATAAAGATGTAGAGACGGAGGACGGAGGAAAGACCAATCTGACGGTGGCCCAGTATATTGCTTATGACCTGGGCGCAGACGGACTGGAGTTCCACGATCAACGTTACGGTCAGATCCTGCTTGAGGCTGCACAACACAGTGGAGAGGAGGGCTTCAAGGCAGAGGCCTACTTCATGCACCACCCTGACTATCAGGTCAGTGAGCTGGCGACAGAGTTGGCCATCGACCGTCATCAGCTGGGCAAGGGCTTCCAGCTGAAAGAGCGTGAGAACGGACTGCTGCAGCATGTGCTCCATCTGGTACTCGACTTCAGATACTACTATCTGGGTAATCGTGAGAAGGAGCTGCTGACTCTGTTGAAGACCAGCAAGGACAACTATAAGGATACGATGAAGGAGTATATGCGTATCAAAAGCTTATACGATGCCGTATCGAAGAAACTGGGAAGAGACATTAAGTAGTGAGAAGTGATGAGTTGGCTGAATATCATATTTATCATCTATCAGATTGTGGTCATCCTGGCTGTGATCCATGTGATTCTTGATAATCGTCAGCCTGCCAAGACGATGGCCTGGGCACTGGTGATCTACTTCGTACCAGTGGTGGGCATCGTGTTCTATATCTTCTTTGGTATCAACACCCGTAAAGAGCGCTATGTGAGCGAACGGAGTATGAACCAGTTGGCTAAGCGCTCGATGCTCGAGTTTGCCGAGCAGCAGAATCTGCGACTGCCTGAGCAGCACATGCCTCTGATCGATCTCTTTATCAGTCAGAACATGTCGATGCCATTCAAGGACAATCTGGTGGATATCCATACAGATGGCTATAGCTTTATCACAGCCTTATTGGCCGACATGAAGAAAGCCAAGGATCATATCCATATCGACATGTACATCTTTGCCGAGGACGCACTGGGCAGTCTGGTGGCCGATGCCCTGATCGACAAGGCACATGAAGGCGTGACGGTAAAGTTGATCTACGATGATGTGGGTTGTTGGAACGTCAGTCGTCGCTTCTTTGAGCGCATGCGCGAGGAGGGTATCGAGGTGATGCCGTTCATGCCTGTACATTTCCCCTCGTTTACGAGTAAGGTGAACTACAGGAACCACCGTAAGATCATCGTTATCGATGGTCGTGTGGGATATATCGGAGGCATGAACATCGCCCTTCGCTATGTGAAAGGTACGGGCGCGATGCCTTGGCGCGACACGATGCTGCGTGTAGAAGGTGGAGGTGTGATGGCCCTGCAGCGCGCTTTTCTGGAGGACTGGTACTTTGTGGATCGTACGCTACTCTCCGACCGTAAGTATTATCCTCGTGCCGAAAAACATAACGACTGTCTGGCACAGGTGGTGACGAGTGGACCAGTGACGCCCTATCCTGAGATTCTGCAAGGTTACGTTCGAATGATCCTGGGCGCCCGCCATTACCTGTATATCGAGACACCTTACTTCCTGCCTAATGAGCCGACCCTCTTTGCCCTGAAGACGGTGGCATTGGCTGGCGTCGACGTGCGCCTAATCTGTCCCTTGAAGAGCGATGCTCGCTTTGTCGAGTGGGCCAGTCGCAGTTATCTGCGCGAGGTGATGGAGGCTGGTGTGCAGGTCTATCTCTATAAGCCAGGATTCCTGCACTCTAAACTGATGGTCTGCGATGATACTATCAGCACTTGTGGATCGACAAATGTTGATTTCCGTAGTTTTGAGAATAATTTCGAGGCGAACATGTTCTTCTACGATGAGCAGTTGGCTCTGAAGATGAAGGATGTGTTCCTGAATGATCAGAAACAGTCCGTACTGCTGACAGAAGTGAAAGAGAGGATGAAGGGTTCGTTCCTGACCCGCCTGTGGGAAAGTATTACAAGGATGCTTTCTCCGTTGTTCTGAAAATCGTAAAATTGACGCTACCGTAACTGCGATGCTCCACAAAATGGGGATCGGAGGAGAAATCGTGCTCCTTGCCGTGCTCGAAGACGAAGATGCCGTCGTCTTTCAAAAGTCCCTTCTCAAAGATGAGACTGGGAATCGTGGGAAGCTCTTTCAGGGCGTATGGGGGATCGGCGAAGATGAAATCAAACTGTTGCTTACAGGATTTGACGAAGCGGAACACATCACCACGGATCGGTAGGACTTGAGGCGTGTCTCCGAGTTTCTTCAGACAATCTTGGATGAAACGGTGGTGATCACGGTCCAGTTCGACGCTGACCACCTGACTGCAGCCACGTGAGAGGAGTTCGAGACTGATGCTGCCTGTTCCAGAGAAGAGGTCAAGGGCTCGTGCTCCATCGAAGTCGATATACTGAATCAGCACGTTGAAGATGTTCTCCTTGGCAAAGTCGGTAGTGGGCCTTGCCTTGAACGTGCGTGGAATGTCAAAATGACGTCCTTTATATTTACCAGTAATAATTCTCACTATTCTCTATAGATGTTTCGTTCACTTCTATCTTCCTTTTGTAATCAAAGTCATGAGGTCGTAAGGCATGCCTGCTATTTCTGTGACCGATGCCTGCTGTAAGTCGGCTACAGGATTAATGATATAGGCCTTCTGCACATAGCGCTTAAGCTCCTGTAGCAGAGTGTCCTGTTCAGGGATATCACCCACGAGGTGTATCTCGTCATGATGGGCGTCGAGTCGTAGCTGCTTCCACACATAGAGTAGGAAGTAAAGCGCATCGTTCAACTGGGAAGCCTCGAAGGTGTTGGCAAACTTAAAACGGTTCTGCTGGAAACTGAATATGTCCAACTGCTTCTCGTGGAAATAGGCATAGAGTTTGTTGCGATGTCCTGTGAAACTGCGCTGGTGGAGATGATGCCATACGGGTGTCATTGCCTGGATGAACTGCACATGTTCGAAACGCTCGCAGAGCACCTTATGCAGATCTTTGTTGATGGCAAAGATACAGACGGCATTGAGGGTGGGCAGTACGTTGTAGAGCACGGAGCGCTTTTCCTCGTCCTTTACAGGGAAACTGTGGTTGAAAAGTGTCTCGGTTAGTGGCTCTTCAAACTGTTCTATGGGAACCAGCAGCGATGGGGTGTCAACGACTACCTGAGCCTGTTGGATATGACTGTCAGAAACCATCAGTTCAGTATGCTTGAAGATCTCGCGGAGATTGGCAGGCATCGAGATGCCCCCCTTCACGATATAGGGCTCAAAACGCAAAGGGCATGCGGTGTCAGTGACATCGTATGCCGTGAAGGAAAGTGAGTTCTTTCCGATGCGGATGGTGATTTTTCTTCTATCCATTACCCCAGACACTTGCGACGCATATCGCCAAAAGTCCGGCAGCCACCAAAGCAAGGATGATATTCGTCAGTTTGTCGTTGATTTGCATAACTGCGTGCAAAATTACAAATTTTCCTTGATAACAATGCCATTCGTGGCGAAAAATTTGTATTTTTGCAGGCAGAATGATTCAAGACGAGCTGAAATACCGCATTTTGCAGACCCTTGGAGTGCCGCCGACAATGGAACAGGCGCAGGCGCTCGATGTGTTTGCTGCATTCATGACTGACAGGAGCGATCATGTGGTGATGATTCTACGTGGTTCTGCTGGTACGGGTAAGACCACGCTGGCGGGAGCCATCGTCAGGGCGATGATGGCCTTGAAGCAGAAACTGATTCTCCTGGCTCCCACGGGGCGAGCGGCAAAAGTGTTCTCGCTGAACGCAGGGCATGCGGCCTATACCATCCACCGTCGCATCTACCGTCAGAAATCGGCTGGTGACCTGTCGCGATTCAACTTGAATGATAATCTGAATCGTGACACCTTATTTATTATAGACGAGGCGTCGATGATTGCCAATCAGGGGTATGGCGATTCTGCATTCGGTACAGGTTGTCTGCTCGACGACCTCATGCAGTTTGTGTATAACGGCCAGAACTGTCGTATGGTGCTGGTGGGCGACAAGGCGCAGCTGCCACCCGTAGGCGAGGATGAGAGCCCTGCGCTCATGGCCGATGTGCTACGTTGCTATGGGATGAAGGTCTATGAGTGCGACCTGAATCAGGTGCTACGCCAGAGTGAAGCATCGGGCATCCTTTGGAATGCCACGATGATTCGGCAGATGATTACGCATGATGAGATGACCGAACTGCCTCGTATCAGGTTTGAGGGTTTTGCCGATTTACAGGTGGTGCCAGGCGACGAGCTGATAGAATCGCTGGCCTCCAGCTATGGTAGGGTGGGGCTCGATGAGACGATGGTCATCACACGAAGCAACAAACGGGCGAACATCTATAATCAGGGTATCCGTAACACGGTGCTCGATCGAGAAGAGGAACTCTGCCGAGGTGACCAGCTGATGATTGTCAAGAATAACTATTTCTGGACGGAGGGGGCTAAGGAGATTCCCTTTCTCGCCAATGGAGATATCGCTGTGGTTCAGCGCGTCAGGAATGTCCATGAGCTTTATGGCTTCCGTTTTGCTGAAGTCACAATGCAGATGCCTGATTACGAGGACTACGAGCTGACTGCAATGGTAATCCTCGATTCGCTGACCACTGAGGCACCGTCTCTCACACGCGAACAGCAAGAACATCTCTACAATGCTGTGCTGGAGGATTATGCAGATATACCCCTGCAGGCAGAACGCATCAAGAAACTGAAGGTCGATCGCTATTACAACGCCCTTCAGATTAAGTTCGCCTATGCCGTCACCTGTCACAAAGCCCAGGGTGGCCAATGGGCGCATATCTATCTGGATCAGGGTTACATGACTGACGATATGCTCACCCCCGACTATATCCACTGGCTCTACACCGCCTTCACACGCGCCACAGAGAAGCTCTACCTCGTCAACTGGCCCAAGACTCAAGTGGACAATCTCCCCTGAAAGCCGTCTTTTAGATATTGTCGGGTGCTTTTTCGTGGTTTTTCCGTATTTTCGCGACAAAAATAGTTTGTTATGGGGTTAGCATTTTGAACGCCTAAAGGGTATTATAATAAAAAGACGTGATGGAAAGACATGATATCCAAAGGCTGTTCAAGCAGCACTACGCTAAGATGCTGAGGGTGGCACGCACAATCCTCTACGATGAGCAGGAGAGCAAGGATGTGGTCAGCGACATCTTTGAGGGACTGCTCCGTGGGCGGACGGTACTGATTCCCGACACCGAAGAACGCTACCTGCTGACGAGCGTTCGCAACCAGTGCCTGAAGCGTATCCGCCACCAGGACACGAGACTCCGCATGGAGACTGCTACTGCAGAGCAGACATCCGACGCCGAGTTTGAGGATGAGCGCATGACAGACATCGTCGAGTTTGTCGTCAGTCATCTGACAGAACAAGAACAACGCATCTTCCACCTCCGCTTCGCTGAAGGCTATAGCTATGAGGAGATTGCTTCTGCAGAAGGCATCAGCCGCGTGGCCGTATGGAAACATCTTTCACACGCCTTGAAAGAAATCAGAAACCGTTTTAATCCGAAAGGCTTATGAAGACAAACGACCACAACAAGGAGCTGTTCCGCTCGATGCAGGAAGAGCCTGACAAGTATTCCGACCAGGAAATAGAGGCCATGATGGACGATCTTGACCAAGTGCCCGACGTGGATGAAGCATGGCAGCAGTTCGCCCGGCTGCATATTCCCTCAGTGCTCCCCATGCATATTTGGCGAAAAGTCGCAGCCATACTCATTGGCGTATTAACTCTATCTGGCATTGCTTTTGCTGCAGTTCACATCATGCATCAATCACAGCAAGAGGAAATGAATCACGGGGACAGTTTGCGTGATTCAGCCGTCTTGCCGACGAATCATGAACCTGTCCCCGTGATTCACGCCAAGGCTGGACCTGTAGTCTTTGACAATGTCACACTCGACAGCATCGCCAAGGACATTGCGGTCTATCATCACCTTGAGATGAACTTACAGAACGAGCAGGCCAGTGAGCTTCGTTTCTATTTCGTATGGAATCAAGACGAGAGTCTGCAGGAAGTCATTGGGAAGTTGAATATGTTCGAACAAGTCAATCTGGCTGTTGAGGACCATAAACTGATTGTCAGATGATGAACCGCCTCTTTATTTCTCTTATTGCCCTGTGCCTCTGCGCCAGTATATATGGGCAGAAGATTACACGCACCTACGACAACGTCACCATGTCTGAGGCACTGCGCAACCTCAACGAACAGTCGCGCGACTATACCATCAGCTTCATGTATAATGAGTTGGAGGACTTCCGCGTGACCACCAGCATCAAGCATCAGTCCGTGCCCGATGCCCTCCGTCAGATCATAGGCTTCTATCCTATACGGGTGGCAGAGTTGGGAAAGGGCGCTCTGTTTGTGGAGTGCATTCAAAAGTCAAGCACCCGCTACAAGGGCAACATCACTGACGAAAAGGGTCAGCCCATTGCATACGCTAATGTTTACCTGCTTTCTCCATCAGACTCTACGGTCATCGGTGGTGGCGTGAGCAATGAGGCGGGCCTCTTCGTCATCCCCTGCAATGTAAAGCCTGTTGTGGCCCGCATTTCATTCGTCGGCTATAAGACTATCACAAGGCAATTCAACAGCAGTGAACTCGGCACCATACGGATGCAGCCAGACAGTTACAGGCTGAACGGTGTAGAGGTGAAAGGCTCGCGTCCGTTGGTGAGGATCAAGGATGATGCCTTTGTGACCACCGTTGAGGGCAGTTACCTCTCGAAGATGGGTACGGGTAACGATGTGCTGACGCATATACCAGGCGTGCTACGCAACGGCAACAACATCGAGGTCTTGGGTCGGGGTACACCACTCGTCTATGTCAATGGCCGACAGATGCGTGACCTAGGTGAGCTCAACCAACTGAGCAGCGAACAAATCAAGGACGTGGAAGTCGTCATGACTCCTGGCGCCAAATATGATGCTTCGGTGCGCTCCGTCATCCGAATCAAGACCATCCGTCCTCTTGGCGAAGGCTTCAGTTTCGACAACAAGGCGCTGATAGGCATCAATCATTACGTCTTCGGCCAAGAAGAGCTCAACGTCAACTATCGCGTGGGCGGCCTTGATCTCTTCGCTACGGCAGACATCGAAGACTTCCGGATGAAGGTGGAGAACACAAGCCGTCAGGACACTTATCTCCAGCACCCCTATCCGCGGAAACCCGTCACGCATTACAGGCAGCAGGGCATCACCAGTTACAGGCCCCATACCAATATCTATTATGGGAAGTTGGGCTTCAACTATCTGTTCAACGATCATCACGCCATCGGCATGACCTATACAGCCGCCTCACGGCCATCCCGACAGGAAAGTAATTTTGTGACTGATGCCTTCAAGGACGAGACTGCAGATGATCATCTGACAGGTGACGGCAATGAGAAGATTAAAAGAACCGAACATAAGGTCAATGCCTACTATTCGGGCACCGTGGGCAAATGGTCGATAGATGCCAATGCCGACATAGTGGTTCAGAACGAGTCCACCGATGCCTTTACCACAGAGGTGCCCAAGGCGAGCGACAGCCGTAACGTGACGACATGCAGCGAGGCCAAAAACCAGCTCTATGCTGTCAAGCTCGTAGCAGGCTATCCTGTATGGAAAGGGAAACTCGAATTTGGCGCAGAGGGCAGCTCTGTCCGTCGTACTGATGAATTTCTCAACCCAGAGAGAATCATTGCCAGCAGCAATACGGAGACCAAGGAGACTAATGGGGCCTTGTTCTCAGAACTGACGCAGCAATTCGGTAAGTTGACTGCAAAGCTCGGCTTGCGCTATGAGCATGTCGATAGCCGATTCTATGGGACAATTAACGGTGATACGACCCGCACTTATAACGATCTCTTCCCCTCGGCCATGCTGTCCTACCCTATAGGCAAAGTGCAGGCACGGCTCAGCTATGCCCGGAATATCAACCGCCCGGCCTTCAGCCAACTGGCGAGCAACCTGACCTATATCAACCGATACCTCTACGAGAGTGGTAATCCCTACTTGCGCCCTACCTATCGTGACAACCTCTCGCTGGCCCTTAACTGGAAGTGGATGATAGCGATGATAGACTATGCCCATGTGCACGACTATATCATCAGTTCCTATTCCAGCTACAACGGCGACCCGACAATCGCCCTGCTGCAGAAGAACAATACCAACGGCTTCAACAGTCTGCAGGCCATGCTCCATCTTGCACCGACGTTTGGCTGTTATCATCCCCAACTCATGCTCGCCATGATGTGGCAGGACTTGGAGGTGAAATACCTGGGTGAGACCAAAAAGATGAACGAGCCGATGCGCATCATCCGCTTTAACAATGCCGTCAACCTGCCCCTGGATGTCTGGCTGAATGCAGACCTGTCGTGGCGCTCGGCCGGTGATTCGGAGAACATCCACCTCGGCCAGTCATGGCAATTCGACCTGAGTCTTTACAAGGCATTCTTCCACGACCGCCTCAGTGTGAAACTGGCCCTCAACGATGTCTTTGCCTCCATGCGGCAGAAGATCACCATCTTCAGCGACGTCCACCAGTTCTACCTGGACAAGCGGACAGACAACCGCAGCCTGAAACTCACCATCCGCTATAATTTCAATCCTGCCCGCTCGAAGTATAAGGGCACAGGCGCAGGTAATGCCGAGAAGGGACGACTCTGACAGCAGGAACATGAAACTGGTAAGAAGCAAAAACGTATATACATACGTCCTGCTGTCGTTGGCGTTCATCATCGTCAACCTCGCTACGCTGGGCAACCTGGCTCCCTGGATAGACGAAGTGATGATGCTCGACACATCTTATAATATGGCGTTTCATGGCCGATGGGAGACTACGGCTTGGTATCGCGTGGTCGGAGAATATCCCTTTTCGACCTATCCTCCGCTATACCAGATGACAGCCGCCGTGTGGATGTGGCTCTTTGGGGGCAATATGATGGTTGTCAGGAGCCTGAATCTTCTTATTGCGTTTGTACTCGGAGGTATATGCTTACGACTCTTGGAGCGTCATGGCGCAGAAATGACACTATGGACGACGGCCCTTTTCACGGTGCTGTTCTGGGGTTCCAGTGAGATGGCGTGGATGTATCGCAATGGACGGCCCGACATGTTGGGCGCGCTGTTTGTCAGCCTTACCGTCTTGGCCATTGACCATTATCTGCGGGCAAAGTCTCTTCCTGCCCGCATGGCTGTCGTCGCCAGTTCTGCTCTGCTCTTCTGTTCGGGCATTCAGGCGGCCGTATATCTGTGCGCCCTTTGGTTGTTTTGCTTCATCGTGATGAAGAGTCGGCGCAAGACGGTAGTCACCTCGCTACCTTTTCTGATGGCTGGCTTCATGTTGGGGCTGGTCTTGGTATCGCTCTTCATGCTGCTCCATGACCGATTGGAGGCCTTTGTCTGTAGCCTTGTGCAATATTCGGCCACATTGTCGGATATGGCTTTGGCAGTGCTTCCGTGGCTTGGTGAACTGTCTGGCTGCGATACTTCACCCTATACGCAGAAGCTGTCAGAACTCACTACGGACAGGAGCCTTGCCGCCCGGCTTGTCTCAATCACGGAATACCGCAGTTTCCTTATATTGTCGGCTATCACGCTGACAGCATACGCAGCCAGTTCCAGGCACCATCTGCGGCGACTGTTCTGCGATGAGGGTTTTCTCCTTTTGCTGTGTGCGCTCTCTGTGCCCTTCCTTATGAATCTGGCAGGACGCTTTGCTTCCTACTACCGATGGATGGCGTTTCTCCCGCTATTGTTTGCTGTCGTGTCTATGGCAGGCAGAAGCCGATTGTGGTGTGCGCAGTATGGTTTAGTTGCCGTAATCATGTCGGTCTTTGGCATCCAGTCGATGCTGGCCGATGGGGATTGGAACTACGGGCAGATACGCTCCTTCGTGCAGCGGCAGCATTTTAGGCCGTCCGATGCCGTGGTCTGTCCATTCGCTCTGTTCTATGAGATAAAGCCAGTTTGCGACACCTGCTATTTCGTTGGCATCTTCCCAACAGAATACATCAGTCGCGTGGACTATATTATCGAGACACCCGATGGCGATGAATTCGATAAGCCCATCACCGATTACGTCAATAAGCTGAAGGCCGACACCACCATTACCCTCACCGCCATAGATCATCAGGCTCATCCCTCATTAACACTCTATCAAGTCAGTAAGAAACATGAATAGCCCTATCCTCCTTCTGCTGCGCCCTCACCAATGGCTGAAGAACGGTTTCGTATTCACACCCCTGTTCTTTAGTGGTCATGCCGCCGAATGGTGCTATGTGTGGCCCGGCATGGTGGCTTTCGTTGCCTTTTGCCTTGCCGCCAGTGGCATCTATTGTCTTAACGACATTCACGATGCTGAAGCCGACCGACTTCATCCCGTGAAGTGCTTGCGCCCGGTGGCCAGCGGTGCCGTCAGCAAAAGGACTGCCTACATCATAATGCTCGCGGTATGGCTACTGGCATTTGCGCTGATAGCCGCGTGGAGTCTCTTCAGCGGCAATGCTCAGAAGGGGCTTGCCGCCACGATGCTATCCTATGTTGCCATGAACATTTTCTATTGTGTGAAGCTGAAGCAGATTCCGCTTCTTGACGTATTCATGATTGCGATGGGATTCGTGCTGCGCATTTTGGCAGGAGGGCTTGTCGTCGGCATCCATCTGTCGCATTGGATTGTGCTCACCACATTCTTGCTGGCACTCTTCCTGGCATTGTCCAAACGGTACGACGATGTGGCACTATTCGAGGCTTCTGGCGTAAAGTCACGTAAAAATATATCTCAATACAACAAGGTCTTCCTGGGTCCAGCCACCGCTGTCTTGGGCAGCATCACCATCATGTGCTACATCCTCTATACCCTGTCTTCGGATGTCGTAGAGCGTATTGGGAGCCAGTACCTCTATACTACATCGTTTTTTGTCTTGGCAGGCATTCTGCGCTACATGCAACTGACTTTCGTCAGCCAGAAAAGCGGTAGCCCAACAGATGTGTTACTCCACGACCACTTCATTCACGCCTGCATCTTAGGCTGGGTAGTGGCATTCACTATTATTCTCTACGCATGAAGAAAGAGGTGGACTCCAGCAAAGGCACTAACAATGAGATAGAAGAGTATTTAAAAGGAATATTGTTAAATCGAATTAAGGAAGTACGAAAAATCATACTTTTGGCTTGCTTAATCAGGTTATTTTCATATCCGTCTCTCCAGACACTCCAGAAGATACTGGATGTAGTGGGTATGGAAATGGTATTAACAGATTTTACGCATCACCACAACGAAGGAATGGGGGCCAAGAACTTAACCCCGTTCTATATTTAAACTCCCCTGTCCCCGTGAGTTAATTCCCACGCTGGGACTGTCGCAGTCCCACTCTGGGACTGTTGTGTTCCCACCTTGGGACTGATCTTTGCTGCCGTGGTTCGGTCTGTGTGAGATAATGGCAGGTTATCGATTAGTAAGGCACGAGTATTGAAGAATAATCGGCAGTTATTGCGAGACCTACCGTTCGTTTCCGAAAAAGTGCCTGTATAAAGGGGCTCTGAGCGATTTCGCCACTTTCAAGACCTAACTAAGACCTACCATAGAGGTAACATAGACCTACCATGAGACCTAACCACATGAACCGAACTTGCTGAGTCTGAGACGGAATTCATTTAACATTTGCAGAAAAGCGTGCAAATTTAACAGGGAAAACTTGCATGTTTTGAGAATTATTCCTATCTTTGCATCGCAAAAGTGTATCTGGGAAGCCCCGTTGCACCCATCTGCACTATAAAAAAGATTAAATCGAGTCCCATCTGCTTGCAGTTGGGGCTCGTGCTTTTTCTACCG
>ODAI013346436.1_pt1 | contig 21235 bp, 21 predicted proteins | sample 1539321 | NCBI WGS metagenome assembly ODAI01 (sample SAMN02144231, study PRJEB22623) | gut metagenome | biome: sheep rumen | host: Ovis aries | place: New Zealand | reverse complement strand
TGTCGTTCTACTTCAACATCACCCATCCCGACCTCTTTGCCGCCTCGCTCTTCGTCAGCAGCCAGTGGGACACCTCGAAGATGCAGGACTTCGGAAAGAAAAAGTTCTTCTACATCGTGGCCGGCGGCGACCAGAAGGCTTCGGGAGGCATGAGAGACCTGGCAGCAATGCTGAAGGAAAACGAGGCAAGGGTTGACTCCGCAAGTTGGAGTGCAAAACTGCCTTCATCAGAACAGGAGAAGTTGGCGGAGGAACTCATCGCCCGTGGCGGCAACATCAACTTCATCAAATGGGAGACTGGCAGTGTTCTGCCTGAAACGGGTCGTGCCATGGAGCACATGGCCTCGTTCGACTACGGCTACAAGATTGACGCCGTCAGGGACTGGCTGTTCAAGCAGAGTAAGTAATCACGGCATATTACATGCCTGAAGTGGTGTTGTGATCATTGATCCATAAATCACAACTTGGTGCCTCATGTATTGCAGAATGTGCAAGAAAATCACTACATTTGCAGTCTCAAAACGACTCCTTAGTTTAATAAGGTATGAAGCGGATTCCTGTCATAAAATTCCAACGCGACAAGTACGGCGACAAGCTTTTGGTCGACGTGGTGACGCTTGACGCCATTCGCAAAAGCAAGGGTTTCCAAGAGGTTTTGAGGCAGTCGTTCTATGGCGTGATGCTCACCACGGGCGGCTTTGGCGAGGTGGAAGTCGATGGCGTTTCGTGCAGCGCAAGCAAAGGCTTGGTGGCTTTTGCACGTCCCGGCGACGTTTGCACCGTGAAGGAAGACAACGGCCTGACAGCCTTGGAACTTATCTTCGAACGCGACTTCCTGCTATCGTTCTTCAACGACCCGCACTTCATCGACAGCCTGCCTTATTTCACCCATCGCCGGCCTTCGCCGTATCTGATGCTCGACGAGGCCATGTACAACAAGATCGTCGGGCTGTTTGTCGAAATCCAGATTGAGATTGCCCACGACCGCAGCGTCCATTTGCTCCGTGCCTTGCTTTATGAGGTCTTGGCGCTGCTTCAGAGGGCTGTCCCGGTGGAGAGCGATGTGCCAATCAGCGTCGAGTCGCGTGTGGTTCGCTTTCAGGAGTTGGTCAACGAGTATTTCGCCACCGAGACGGGCGTGAACTTCTACGCCGAAAAGCTGTGCGTTTCGCCCAACTACCTGAACCGCATCGTGCAGCGCACCTTGGGCCAGTCGACGAAGGCCTACATCCAGTCGCGCCGCATCGATGAGGCCAAACACCTGCTGCGTTACACCGCCATGCCCATTGGTCTCATCTCCGACCGCCTGCATTTCGACACGCCGTCGTATTTCGTCCGCACCTTCACCAAAGAGACGGGACAAACGCCTTTGCAGTTCCGAAACTGTCCCGAAAAGTGACATTTCCCGATTGTTAATTCCTTCCCCGGTCGCCAAAACGGCTGTACTTTTGCATCGTCAAACTTCAAGCAACAGATTGAACGATGAAAAGAACATTAATCCTTGCCGTGACGGTATGCCTGCTGGCTTCCTGCGGCGAAAACAAGAACGAAAAAACACAAACTAACAACAACGAAAAACAAGAAGCGATGAACACGATCAGCAACAAAGAGAAGGCTGTGGCCCTTCTGAAAGCCATCGAGACCGGCGCAAGCGAACCTATCGGCTACGTGAATGCCGAAAACTACAAACAACACAACTTAGGCGTCGAGGACGGATTGGACGGATTCGGTCGCGCCCTGGCGGGACTGGCCAACTTCCCCGAAAAGGCCAAGGTGAACACCGTGCGCGCCTTCGAGGATGGCGACTATGTGGTGTGCCAAACCGACTACAACTTCTTCGGCCCCAAGGCGGGCTTCGACATCTTCCGTTTCGAGGACGGCAAAATCGTCGAGCACTGGGACAACCTGATGGCCTACAACGGTCAGCCCAACCCCAGCGGCCACACGCCTTTCGACGGCACCACCGAGATGAAAGACCTCGACAAGACCGAGGCTAACAAGACCCTCGTGCGCAACTTCGTGCAAGACGTGCTGATGGGTCAGCACCCCGAGAACCTCACCAACTACTTCGACGGCAACAGCTACATCCAGCACAATGTCTCCATCGCCGACGGCCTCGACGGTCTCGGTGCCGCCCTTGCAGCCATGGCGGAGCAAGGCATCAAGATGGAGTACTTCAAGATTCACAAGATCTTCGGTTGCGGCAACTTTGTGCTGGCTGTCAGCGAGGGTGCTTTCGCCAACCAACCCACTTCGTACTACGACCTCTTCCGCGTGGAGAATGGCAAGATAGCCGAACACTGGGACGTGATGGAGACCATCGCCCCCGAAAGCGAGTGGAAGCACCAGAACGGCAAGTTCAATTTCTAAGCGACAATTCCCGCTAACTGAAAAAACAATCCCCGTCGGGCAAGGCCTGGCGGGGATTCTTTGTTAGCCATCGGATACGAGGGGTTCATTTCAACCAAATTGCCCTTTTTTGGTTCTGAAATTGCCCTTTTCTTTGCACCTTTATCAATAAGCATATATGTCACAAATTAAAATTCTCATTTCTCAATGCAGCAAAAGTGCTGCTTCGACTCGCGGTCGTAAGTGATGCCCACCAACAGCAAGTTGCCTGCATACTGTGCTAACTTGGCGGGATATTGTTTCCGTTTGATTTGCTCAATAGCTGTGTTGACAGTTTTATCATATTTCAATTCGACTACGATGGCTGGGCCGTCGACGTTCTTGCGCGGAATGAAAACCAAGTCGGCGAAGCCTTTGCCTGTGGCATACTCACGGTGGATGATATAATCGTTGGAGGCGTAATAATAAGCGATGCTCAACACGCAAGCCAACGAATTTTCGTCGTTATAACTCAATATGCTCGTGTTCTCGTCGTGGGCAGCGTCCACGCCACGGGCCACTGCCTCAGCATCGCCACGGAGAGTGGCTTGAAGGAGCTGTTCGGAAGTCTCAAGCGCCTTCACAATATTGGTCCAATTGTTGGCCTCTACTGCATTGACCATCTCGCCAGCCACTTCTTTGTTTGGGATATAACACTCGTTCTTTTTCCAGTCGTATGACAGGTAGCCCAAATGGATGAGCACAGTCAATACGTCGTCTTTCGAGTGGATGACCGACATGTCGTTTTGGAATTTGGTTGGATTCACCTTGCAGCGTTCTCCAGCCAACATCTTCACCACATCGTCCTTAAGCCCTTCGTAGTTCATCGAGATGTAATGTGCCACGGCATCGTAGGCACCGGTGGAAGCCCAAAAACTACGGCAGCGACGGCTTCTGAGGGCCTGCATCACCGAGTTGGGATTGAAAATAGAGTGCTCGTCGCCAATCTGATATCCGTCGTACCATTTCTCCAACTCGTCGAAGTCCATGCGATGCTTTTCCGCCAATGCTTTCACCTCGTCCTTTGTGAACCCAAAGAACGGAGCCATGTCGACAGGCTCAACCATGGAGTACTCGATAAAATTATTCAATGCCGACTCGGTCTTGTATTTCTTGATGGGTAGAATGCCCGTCATGTAAACGCCGGCAAACACCCTGGTCGCCTTTTCGCTCTTGAACAGCCGTCGGAGGAAATCCACGTATCGGCCCATGGCGTCCGTGTTGGGCGCATACTCGCGGCAGATGGCATCCCATTCGTCGATGATGAAGAAGAACTGGTGGCCTTTGGCTTCGCTCACCCGAAGAAGGTAGTCCATGAGGCCGTCTTTTTCCCGTCTGGCAATGTCGGGATACGCCTCGCTGATGTCAGACAGCAACGCCGATTCAATGTCGTTTACGATGTCGCTTTCTTTTTTCGTCACGAAATCGGTGATGTCAAGATAGATGACCGGATACTTGTTCAGATGCTTCTCGAACGAAGGGTCTTGGGCAATCTCAAGGTCGGCAAACAGATGGCGCGAGTCGCACGAGTGGTCGTAGTAGGCACACAACATCTTGGCCGCCACCGACTTGCCAAACCTGCGGCTGCGCGATACGCAACTAAGGCTGCGTTCCGTGAAAAGCGTATTGTTGACAATGGCGATAAGCCTTGACTTGTCGACGTATTCACTGTTCCTTACCCGTTGGAATCCGGCATTGCCGATGTTGATATAGGCACCCATGACATTGTGGTTTTTGCTGCAAAGATAGCAAATATTTGGAAACGCACTTTCTTACTTGGGAAAAAGGCTGAAAGAATCTTGGGACACGCTTCGCGAAACCAACCGTTCACTCCACCACCCACTCCCCTATCGTCATCGTGTCGCGGTCGAACTGAACGCCGACCTTGAAGACCTTGCGGCCTTCGGTCTCGTAGGGCAGAAAATAGCCTTTCCCGTTGATTTGCCCCAAGGCCTCTTGCGCCGTGCCGTTCACCTTCAGCTCGAAGACGTAGGTCGCGGCGGGCATCTTCACCACGAAGTCGATGCGACCGTTGGCGCATTTCACCTGCGTCTGGGCATACACGTTGAGCATATTGAAGATGAGCCAGAAGGTGTATTCGTAGAAACCCTCGTAGTTCTTCATCTCGGCGAGTTTCTTCTGGAAGCCTTCGACATACGGGATGCCTGCAAGGAAGACCTTCATCTCCTGCATGGCTGCGTCGAGGTCGTCACGCTTCAAGGCACGCCAGAACTTCAAGGCGAAACCTGCCTGGACATCGCTTCCTTTCAAACCCACATAGGTGGGCAGCAGACCCTCAGTGAAACCCAGGCGCACTTCCATATTAGGTATGCTTAGGGTATACATGAAAGACTCCTTGTCATAGTCTTTTATGGTCAAATAGCCGCTCTGGTAAAGCAAAGGCAAGGCATCCTCCATGGCCTCGGTAGGCTTGTCGAAAGCGCTCGACGGCACTTCCATGTGGTCCATCGTGGTGATGTCGGTGCGGAATTGCTGCATCTGTCGTATGAGGAACGTGGGGGTGCCGCTCTCGAACCAGTAGTTGGAGACCTTCCTTTGCAAGAAGCATTTCAGCAGGCTAAACGGATTGTAGATGTCGGGCGAGACCTCTGCGAACTTATACCCGTCATACTGCCTTTTCAGCCTTTGCCACATCTCGTCGTAGGTGAACCCCTCTTGTTCGGCAAGCATCTCGATGTCCACCCTCATGTCGGTGAGCAGTTCGTCCTCCGTGATGCCGCAGATGGCCGCGTATTTCGAGTCCATCGAGATGTTGGTCAGGTTGTTGATGGTCGAGAAAATGCTCAACTGGCTGAACTTGGTGATGCCCGTGATGAAGCAGAAGCGTATCATGGCCTCGTTGGCCTTCAGTTGGACATAAAACTCTTGCATCACATTGCGGAATTGCTCAAGGGACTGGTCTTCGTGCAGGACATCAAGCAAAGGCGCGTCGTACTCGTCGATGATGACGGCTACCTGTTTGCCGGTTTGCTCGTATGCTCTGTGGATCAGCCCGTTCAGCATCTTGCCAGGAGAGGTTTCGAGGTCGGACCGTCCGTATTTCTCACACAACGGATTCATCAGCCACATCAAAGTGTGCCTCAATTCGTCAGCCGATGGCTGCCGTTTGGCCACGCTAAGGTCGATATGGATGACGGGATACCGCTCCCACTCCGTCTCCAAGTCCATGATCTTCAAGCCTTCGAAAAGCTCCTTTTGGCCTTTGAAGTAGGAGTCCAACGTCGTGGTAAGCAGCGACTTGCCGAACCTACGCGGACGGCTGAGGAAAACAAAAGGGCTTTCTTTGGTCATTCTCCAAACCAAATCGGTCTTGTCGATATAGAGGTAGTTCTCTTTCCTTAACCTTTCAAAGGTCTGTATCCCGACGGGGTATTTTCTTGCGATTGTCATGGCGAAGACGTTTTATGCCGCAAAGATACAAGAATTTCCGAAACCAAGGCTTTTGGGTGAAAAAGATGTTTGTCTCGGCTTTCCATCCTTCCCCACCAAATATCCCTCAGCCGGATGGCTCGGCCTTTTGGAACGGCACAAGACTTCAATTCGATTAGCATCTCTGATTGACACATTCTTGTCAATGTGTTACTTGATTTATAGGTCTTCATTATTGTTTTTTACACGATTTATTGCGCCCGTCACGCCTATCATCACCCATACTTCTCTTGAAAGTAAGCCAACGCGGAATTACGAACACTGGACGACTTGCAGATGGCCAGTCCTGACTTGATCTTGGCCACAGCAGCCTTATACAATTGTTGTTCCTCATACGATCTATCGAACCGTCGTGGCAGCGACTCAATAACCGTATCAAGCTGAGCCAACACATTAAGGTTGTGGTCAATATCGGATACTTTGAACTGAAGTTCCATCACAAGCCGTGTTTTGTCGGCCAGCAACTGCGCAGCAATCCTTTCGCGTTCTGCTTCGCTTTGAGCCTCGGCAATTTCTCGGGCACTTCGTGCACTGTTGCCATCAAGGTCGCCAAGACGGATATAATCCGTCGATTTCGGAAACAGCTTGTTCCCAATCGCACGGCCAGCCTTGCTGCCAGCCTCGTCAAATAAGTTTCTTAGAAAGCCCATAATGCTTTATTTTTGTTAATTGCTTCTATTATGCTTTTAAAAACACCCAAATCATTGTGAACGGACAATCTTGAAAAGGATTTTTCTTTTGTCTGCCATATCTTCGCTTTCTCATTATAATCAAATCCATTAATTCCCAAGTCGGAAGAAAACTTGTAATATAATTTACCACTTTTTTTACCTAAATCAAAAGGATACCAACCTATTTCTATATTCTTTGGCCAACTCTTGTCACGAACAACTATATAATAGTATGTAAAATGATGCCTAACGATATAGTCTTTTTCTTTTATTAGCGGTAAGTTGCCAGAGGTAAAGAATCTTTTTACTTCTTGCATAAACTCTGCCATTGGCTCTTCGGCTTTCTCGTATATCGTATTAAGCAGAACCTCAATGACAGAAAGTTCTTCATCGTCTCCTGTTCCTTTGATTTCCCTTCTTTTTGTGGATAGCTCTATATAAAACTCATGCAACCATTTGTTTTCTTTTCCAATATCATTTTCAAAAGTTTTTCCACAAACAAGGTCATCAAATACTATCTTATAAATACTTTGTAGAGCTGTTTTCTCTTCACGCACATTCAACATACCTTTCAAATAATCAATATATTGTACAAGTCCCGCATTGAGAATCTGCTCTTTTTGCATTACCATGGGCTGAATGTTATTCTCCAGCCATGGCAGAATGTCGTCTCGATACGAGCTGGCATAATAACGAGGGCCTGACAAAGCCACTTCGTTTTTCCCGTCATTCTGTTTTGCTTCGCCATCTATTATACCTGCTTTTTTCATGAATTCAACACTCGCCTCATCAGGAATCTCTACTCCATCTTTTGTAAGAAACACAACGTAAACCTGTCCTTTGTACACACCTATTTCTAAATCTTTGGCGACACTCTCAATATACCGAGCCAACTGCTCGTCTTGATTGCCTGCACCGTTTACCTTGTTCTCCAAAATAATGGCAAATTCTTTCTTGACATAGATGAGGCCATCGATCCGTCCTTTCTTTCCGTCCAAAATCCCATAATGCTCAGTTTCAAATCTCACATCATCAGACGAATCAATACTAATGCCAGTAAACTTCATCCAACGTATGAAATCCTCAAGGAACACAAAACCATACTGATTTTTGTATTCCAACAGACTCATAAGGATATTGGTATGTGAATTCTCAACAACATGTCCACATTGGGCTTCAAGAATGTTGAAACCATAAGACCCACAAATGGTTTTACTCTGGTTTATTACTTTTGTTTTGAAATGCTCGTATATTGTTTCAAACTCTTTTTTCATTCTATCTGACATATAGTTTTGGCAAAACCATTTTGGAAACTAACGATTTAATAATTTGCCGAAAATGTTTTTTTCTTTTCGTTCTGGTACCTGTTTTAGTTTGTCTTCCAAATCAGCGATTTGCCTTGCCAATTCTTCGTTTTTCTTTGTTAATTCATTATTTGTTTTTTCCAATTCTTCATTTTTCTTTACCAGCTCATCGTTTCTCTTTGTTAATTTAGCATTTGTCTTTTTCAAATCAACAATTTCTCTCGTTGACTCATCGCATTTCGTTGTTAATTCTGCAATTTTCTTTTTTTCGATACTTTTAGCCGCATTTTCTTTGTATTCTACTGCTTTCAATTCCGCTTCTTTAATTCTCTCTTCCAAATCGGCGATTTGTTGTGATGCAAATTCGGAATAATCTTGTTTCAGTGTTCTCAAAGCGGCTTTTGCCGCCAAATGTTTTGAATCAAATTTAAAATCATCTTTCATCCATTCATTTAACGATTGAATAGCTCCATCACATAAAACGCACGATTCCTCTTTGGCTACTTCATTTAACAACAAACTCAGTTTCTCGTTATCTTGATACAGAGAAGCTTCTGCCTTTACTGCATTAATATTATATACATAGTACCCTCTCTCTTTATTGACAGACCCTCCGTCAAATAATTGCGGATATAATTCATACTCTTCTTTAATGCCATGAACAGTTGTATACAATATTGCTCTACCTCCAAAATAAAGATACATCATTGTCTTTTTATATTCTTCCAACGTTTTAATTAGCAATACTATTATCCTATCAGTAGTTGCCGTGTCAATGATAAACCCGCACCCGGGACACACATTTGACAAATTAGGGACATACGCCCCGCATTTGGGGCATTTGCGAAGTTTTTTCGAATGTTCCCTTACTTCTTCCAATTCCTCCTTGGCTTGAATGGCACGTTCCTTCTTGTTTTCCAGTGCTTGCTCTTGTTGTCTTTTCTGCAACAACGATTGTATATAAATCTCAACTTCTGAAATATCTTCGCCTTCATTTTGGGCCCTATTGATGATAGCTACCTTTTCCTGGTCCGTCAGCACGCCGTCTTGCAGGGCGGCTTCTATTAAATTCTCTAATCTTTCTGAAAACATGATTACATGATTTAGATTGTTAGTGTGTTTGTAATTATTCCATTGATTTTATTGCTGAGGCATCGTCGGCATTTGCGGAGCGCATCCTTGGAACAAAGGCAATAGTTCCTGCACTTCACCTGCCAATTGCCACTGCGCCATGCCTTGCTTCCATACGTATGTCTGGTGGGTCAGCCACCCCTGTTGCACGAGCTGTTGTAATTGTTTCCAATCGTACGGTCCCATTTGTTGTCCATTCACTCCAATCATATATTGGACTTGCGGCACCGCTCCAGGCATTGGCGGTATTCCGCCTGTAAGTGGCGAGGCAGGGACCCCCGATGGTGTTGTGCTGTTTTGGGCTTGTATGGTCAGAACGGAATTGTTGAGGTCGGCTTGGTGAGCAGCAAGAAAATTGGTTTCCGTCTGTAGTTTTGAAGCACGTTGCAATTCCTCGCGCTGAATGCGCATAGATTCACGTTGATGTTCCAACTGCAAACGTTGCAACTCTTCCTGGCCTCCAAGTTTCATCTCTTGTTGACGTCTCATGGAGTCCAAATTGAGACTTGCTTGGGCTTGCAGGTAATCCATTTCCACATCTGCGGTTACCGCCTTCAACTTTCTATATCCAATGCTTTCTTTGTCAATCATAATGTCCGTTATGTCAAGACTACGGATATTGACTGCAAAAAGCCTCTCAACCTGAGATGCAATACAATTTTGTACAAATTCACTAATCTCAAGTAGTTTTCTTTCTATTTGCAATACTTGAATATGACTTTCAATAGGTGCATTGGTCACAGCGGTCTTGATGTACTTTACAATACTCCCTTTGAGTTTCTGCTGAAAAGCACTATCGTTAACATTTTCAGTTTTGTTGACACTTTTAAAACGATCGATGTCGTCAATACCATATACCAAAATGCCATGAACGGATACGGGCACTGCAAAATTCTCGAATCTAGGGTCAAATACGTCAAAGTATGGAACGGTAAAATTGAATTGGCTTCCTTTAGCGATGTTTGAAAGATCGGTTTGTTGTTGTTGAAGCACCGATTTGACACCTTCGTTTATTCCAATTTTTTTACCCTCTTGCAGTCCAGCCGCCCTACCTTCCTGCAGACCCTTTTCTATTCCTTCTTGGAGTCCTTTTTCTATTCCTTCCTTTAGACCTTTTTCTATTCCCTCCTTTAGGCCCTTTTCCCTTCCTTCTTTGAGACCAATCTCTTTGCCGTATTCTTTTCCAGCTTTTTCGGCTAATTGTTCTTTTTCTTCAACTTCTTTTTTTGAACTTAAACCAAAAATACTCATAATTCAACACTCCTTTCAGTTTATTTGTTATTGTCAAACGGCATCGGTGGTGGCACCATACCCATAAGTGGATTGTTCCACTGCATCTGATTCAATTGGTCAAGATATGGATTCTTTGGAGTAGCTTGTTGCATTGTTGCATTAGGCATAGGTGGCGCAACGGCCGCATTTAGTTCGTTGACCACAACCAAATAGTTTTTGCCAGATTCTGGGAAATCAACCATTTTATCAACTTTAATGTTGGGGTTGTCAGAGCTCATAAACTCAAGCAAATGTTGGCCAACGGGCAACTCTGTCTTGGTGATCTGTCCTGCCTTCAATTGAATGTCAACATACTCACCATCACATTGCATATAGCAATCGGCATCAACTCGCACGGCCACTGTCACCTTGCCTGAATCCTGTTTCTGTAAAGGTTCTTGGTGTTGCGGTGCCGCATTCTGTAGAAATGAAAAGTCAACTGGCATAATAGTGCTGTTTGTTTATTATTTTCAATATATCTTTTGGTTCTGTGCCTGTCGGTGAAATTCCACCATTTTTGCCACATAGTTAGACATCAGTTCCATCTTCAAAGTGATTTCATTGATGTTATGCACAATGCTTTGATTGAATTCCTGCTCAAACTTTTTGAACTGGTCGTCTTGCCAAACACTGCCAATACTCTTTGTCTTTTGTTGAACCTTTTTGAATATCTCTTTTGTTTGTTTCTGCACGTTCCCCAAATCTTTTCCATATTGTTCCACTTGGGAAACATTCTTCATGATACTGTTGTCTGACATATTTCTTGTATTTTAAATAATTGTTTATAATATTAGATAATCTCTGTATCAGGCATTTGATATGGTGTGAAAAGCACCGGGTCATCACCGTCAGGATAATAATAGGCGCGCAGACGCCCTTCATCGTCTCCCAGAATTTCAACATCAATGTCTTTGCTGAAACGGAGGGGATTGAGGAATTTATTTTCAGAGCGAAGAATCACCTTGTGACGGAATTTGTTTGCTGCATCAACATCGTAGTCGTCACCAAAGAAAATATTGCTTGGCTTGTCAATCTGTAATAGGATATGCACATCATTCAAAGGCCCTTCCTCAAGCAAATACATCAACGCTTGAGGGAATGTCATATCCGTACTTGCTTCATCGGAATCATCCATTAGACCACCGAGTTCGCTCATATCAAAGCCCAATGTCTCCTCCTCAGACTCCAACAAAGGTTGTTCATTGTCCCGCACAAGTTTCATCTTACGTTTTATCTCAATGAAGCGCTCGCTTCCAATTACTGCAAGAATTGTTGGCATGGCGAAACCGTTTTTTACATCATCCACCAATTCTTTAAGCACATTTCCACTGTTTTGGCGTTCGACCAAACGACAAAGCCCCTTCTCTGCGAGATGTGCAAGGATCGGTTTGTAGCGACTATTGGTTGTAGGTAAACAATCAATGACTAAGAAGTTGCAGTCAACCCCACGTTTCTTATAAGACAGAATTAATGATATTAACGCATTCATCAAGACGCCAGTCGTCTGTTCCTCTTTGTTGACTCCCCAAAACAAGATGTGTTCGAAAAAATCTTTCCGTAACGGGATTGTCGTAGCTCCAGCATTGATGCCGATATTCTGGCCAATCAGGGCAATTGGGCAATCCATCTGGTTTTGGTCAATCAAGTGCGTGTTTTGGGCTAGATAGAAGAGTGAGGATCCACAGAAATAGTGTTCGCCATTGCCTGGAAAATCTTTGGCCTTATTTTGCGCTGCTGCAATGGCAGCCTTAAGTTCTTCCTCGTCTGCATAGAACTGTTGAACCTGACTTTGCAATTCTCGCTTATGATAATAACATGACAAACCTACCGTTTGCCTACTTGTCATGGCGCTGCTATCGGGCACCAACCTATCGGAATCGCTGGGAGCACTCATCATCAAGAAGCACTCTGTGAGATTTTTTAACACTTGACCTGAGATATCTGTTTCGTCAAGCTGTTGGGTAGCCAAGAGCATATGAATGCCTTGGCTTCGGCCTTGGGTGGCAATAATGTTGATGATCTCGGATATTTCCTGCTGAATCATACGTTCTGTTCCACCTTTGGTGCACTCTTTGAACAGGATTTGGCATTCATCAGCGACAAAAAGAATCAAAGGTAGCCGATTATTGGGGTATTTCTTATTATAGGCATCAATCTTATTGACATCCTCCTTTTGCCACAGTTTAACACGACGCTTGTTTTCATCGCGCAACTCACGCAACACCTCAAGAGTCATCTGGGGATCACTGTTGTCTACAAGAACGGCCTTGGTGTGTTTCAAACCACGATAACGATTGAATTCAACGCCCTTAAAGTCCATCAGATATAGCATCAAATCTTGCGGAGAATACTTCAGAATTGCAGCGCTGATGATGTCGTTCAAAAGCACCGACTTACCTGAACCAGACTGGCCTAGAATAAAGGCATGAATATAATCACCCGAGTTGAATCGGAAGGTTACTGGACGCTTGTCGTTAATGTCCAGACCAACCGTAACGCTTATTTCGGATATCACTTGCTCGTAAGGTGTGTTTTCAAGAGTTCCATAATCTGGTTTAAACGCAGAAGGCCGAGCATTCTTCTTGGCGACATCCACCATGTTATTGACATATGATGCCCAATTATTGGCTTCTGCGGAGTCTATGGCTGCATCGTCGAGAGTCAAAACAAAACGGTTCAATATATCATCATGACCAGAATTGTGGAAATGATAGACGTCGTTTTGTGGGTATAGCAATTCCATCTGAGCAAGCAACGATTGAGGATCAAATGATTGAGAGAAGCTTCTTTCATCTTCAAACTCAGCGTTCATATCCCAACTCATCATCACATAAATGCCTGCACGACCACCTGATTCAATAATCTGAGCCAATTTTTGAACCGTTGAGGCCTTGATATTGCGAGGAAAATCTGTCAGTATGAAAAAACGATACTTCATTCTGGCATCCTTTCCCAAAGACTCGTTCAGTTCCACCAACGTTCGCTTGCCTGCACAATTGACAGCTGACATACGTTGTACGATAGAGGTATATGCTTCTTCCACCACTCTGTCAAACGCTTCGCTATTACCGTCAAAAAAAACATGCTCGTCACGATCACCAATCAAATACCTGTTTAATCGGGAATGGGTATTGAAAGAATCACCAGGATTACCTCCATTATACAATACAATATCACAAAGATTGGCTGGAACAGTGACGGCAATCCTCCATGCCAACTTCTCCAAACAATGATTGACACGAGTACGTGTTTCCTCGTTGTTATATAACATGCAGAATCCCTTTACCTCACCAATATCCACCAAAGCGGGCAGTTCTGCAGCACCTCCTCCAAGGGTGCCAAAATACAACCCCTCGAAAGGAAAGTGCTGCGGATCCGATCCGTCAAGAATAAAACTTCTTGAGTTGGCAGTAGTGGCTTTGTTGGTGTCGTAGTAGCTTGCCATATTTACAGACTTTGTGTTAAACTACAAAACAATTGTTACTTTTATAGGTACGATCATTTATAAGAAAAGACATAATTTGGAACCTTTTGAAAGGCTCCATAACTTTTTTTCGTATAATTCTTTAGTTTGGAATCATATACGCACAACATATCTTCTAAAAACATACTAGACATGTCGCATAAAGGAGATTTGAATAAAGACAAATCATATCTATCGCAAGCAATCTTTATTCTTGGCGAAAAAACAGAGGTATCAAAGAGTGACGGGGTAATACCCAATAAATTGTTGGCTCCAACATTGGCACCTGCAAAAAGATACACTTTGTCTTTGGGCAAAATTTGATTCTGCCTGATGTAACCGATACGCAAAGCTATATCATAAACAGTCAAATCACCTATTCCATGTCCCCTGACTGGTGACAACAGAGTGTTGACGGCATCATACAATTGCTCAAAATTAGTAATGGTAGGGTCTGTCAGCACAACCGATTTTCGCAATTGATCACAGACCATCTGAACCATCTTTGCATAATTAATCCTTTTATTATACCTAAGTTTTACTTGATGCTCTCCTTCCAAGAGGTCTACAGCCATTAATCGCGTAATACTCTTCTTTGTTGAGTATTTCCTATGCAAGTTGTTTAGGTAATTCATCATACCTTGACTTCTATGCAAGTAGTAAGCTTTTATTATTTCGTTGATTGTCGCCATATTATCTCCCTATGTTCGTGTCAAGCGCAACTGCTAGTGGGTTAATTCGATATTTCGCGTTTTTTAAAGACACTGCAAATAAAATAAAAAAATTCCGATATAAATTGGTCCTTTTTGGTCCTTTTTGTTTTCTGTTGATTTCCAATTTGTTGCAACAACAATTCTGCAGAAAAAGCAATGAATTGGCATTCAAAAAAATCATCCGACGATGCCTTCGAAGTTCTCTTCAAGATAATGTTCCCTGATGTCATCGTACAATTTCTTGACGCTGTCGTGAAAGACCTTTGAGGCGCCTTGGCCGTCGATTCTTTCAGGAAACGTCACGTGTTGGTAGATAATTTGGAGCACAGCTTCCCTAATCACTTTCTTTGTCTCCCAGTCGGCAAGGGGGATGTAAAAATAGTCTCGCGCCATCCACTTCGTGCTCTCGTCATGCACCTTAATATTTACCTTGAAATAAGTAGTATGCCAAGGGGTCACAGCCTTTTTTCCTCCCCAATCAAAGCGAGTGTTGAGGTTGGCATCCGTCACCGTATACGAAAAGGTGATGTTTTCGTGTTCTGTCTCGTATTTCGTAACCATGATATTTGATTTGTTAGTCGATTCAAGAAAAATCATGCAATACAAAAAGTGCTATGTGCATTACAGATTCCCTAACCAATAGCCCCTGCATAGCGCGCAGGCGGTTTCCTCGTCCAGCATTCCCATCATCTTATAAAGGATTTCCTCTTCGTTGTCCCGGTTTATGTGGATTACATCGAAAGCGCCGTATTTTTCCTCCGAATAGCCAGGACATATCAGCGGCATCACTTCAGCGAATGCCAAATCCGCAGTCTGTTCAACCAAGGAATGTTCCGTCCTGTTGAACTCATCCAGCCAAGCCCGGCCTGCATAGTAGGCCATCGTGCTATACCCTTTGCTTACACCCACATGGTCCATGCAGGCTTTCGTCAGCAGTTTCATGGCTCTCAGAGGCTCCATATCCTCTGATTGATCCAAGTAATCGTTGAATAACTGTGTCTTTTCTTCTTCTGTCATGACATCATAGTTCTTTTTTCTTCCACTATTCCTCCATGTCTCTTTCAATCCTCCTCCTGTTTTCTTCCTTGATCTTTTGCCTTACAATGCCGCTCACCATGCGGTGGCCTTGCCGCCTCGTCTTATGCCCGCCAAACGAGCCTGGCTCCTGCAGCCAGTTCGCCTTCATCCAATCGCACCGCGTGGTGATGTATTTGGAAGGCCTGTTCTTCGGCATCTCATCCAGATGGTGAGGATTGCGCTTATCGCTTCCGTGTTTTCCACGCATATAACCGCTTCTTAACTTGCTTCTGCTCATATTAACTTTGTTCAATACTGGGTAATACGTTATTTCAGTTCAAATATAGAAACTTCTGGCGGAAAATTCAAATCTCCTCGATTTTTACTTCCGATAACTATCAATAGATGATTTGGTTATCTCGAAATTGTCAGTTGTTTTAATCCGATTGTGTTGGATCATTAACGAAAGTTGTTTGGCATTCACGTCGCTTTCGGGGAGATTGGGGCCTAAAACGACACCACTTAGCACCAATGGAAAGGCATTGTTGTTCTTGTCGACGGGGAAACTTACCAAAGGTGCGATGATGCCGTTCTGTTCGTTTAAAATCCAGTCGAGCTTATTGCCTTTCATGGCTTGCGACTTATCCATTGCGTATAGCAAACGCACCTCCTCTTCCATGGCATACTCTTCCGGTTTGAAAAAATGCAACCAACTATGGAGATGGCTCACCTCAAAACTTCGTCCTTTCAATGCCTTACACAACTTTGATGCGAGATAGGTCAGCTCGGCATGTGCATCCTTTTTCGCATAGCTCACTTTAGCCAAACAAAAACCTTCCGGGAGAGGCTCATTGACCTCATATCGCAACGACACGCCCCTGGTGTCGTCTCCATACATACGCCACATACCGAGGTCGTCCTTTTTTGTCATACGACTGCCCGATAGCAAGAAATACAAGGAGTCGTCGCCATCATCTACAGTTCTTGCCGACCATCTTGACAACAAGTTGGACGATGGCATAGCCTGCCCCAAAAAGCGTTTGGCATAGTCGGTTTCCGTCTTGTCGTTCATGCAGACTACATTGCACATACTTTGCCGCTTTTCTTTCAAAGTTCTGAACGCACTGGCGAGGGATGTGTAACGACAAATTTTCTTTGGCATGCCAGAAGCGCTGCCCAACAATGATTGGAAAAACAGTGCCTCATATTCTGGACGAAACATGAAATAACTACCGAAATCTTCAATGATTTCATCAGCCGTTTTGGCCTCACGCAAGCTATCGAAAAACGTCTTCATCCGCCCTCTAATCAGTGAAGAATAAGTCTTTTCAAAAAATTGCGACAAATCTGAAATGCCGATAGGATCGAGACCTTTAAACTTGAAACCCGTAAGCGTTTGCAAAAGCGTATCGGTACCGCAACGAATTGGGCCACGTGTATTCCTAGGATAAACCGTACATGGAAGGTCTTCAGGAATGAAGGCATCGGTATCGTTCACCACAATAAAGAATGCCGCAGTGCCCATTTTTTCCTCATGGATATTCATGCTTTTCTTATCCATCTTTCCCTTCTCGTCAAACTTGACGTAAGCGAACTCTTTGTGGTTTCGCAACACCACAAAATCGGAAATGAAACACAGGCCGTCATTATACGGTTTAACCTCAAAACTACCATCCTTCTTGGACAGGCAGTCTTTCAAGACACAGAAAACTTCGTTGATATGCATAGGTGTCATTTGTTGGTTTCTAATGCAAGATATACCTGCCACTTAAATAATTCAGCGAAGTAAACAATGGCTCTGAATTGTGTTTCGAAGTCTTTTTCATTTTATTGGTTTTATTTATAGTGAACTTCTAATTATACTTGATTTACTTGTTTTCGGGTTGTCAGGATGCCAAAGTCACATAAGAGTCATTCTTCCAACCCGCTACAAAGATATGTATTACTGCTCATTTTCCGTTGGTCCTTGTTGGTCCTTTTTGTATAGAACTGAGTGTCAATAAATTAAATAAAACTAGAAGGTCGCATGCCAGACACACGATTTTGGACTGAAATTTTCGGGAAAAGTCGGTTTTCTGATGAAAAAATTTTCGGGAAACGGAATTTTATGTAATCTCACTCCACATCGCGCACCAGCCGCACCGAGAGGCCGTCGCCGCGATGACCATCGCACGTGATTATCACTATTATGCTTAACTTATAGGCGTCTTCGGTGGCGGCATCCGCCGTGTGATAACCTCCTGCGTCCAAATAGACGCCATCGATGGTGCGAGCACCTGCCACTGGCAGAAACACTGCCCCAGCAGGCTCCAACACCGCCTGGAAGTCGTTTCGGCTGATGACATTGCTGCTGTAGGGGGCATTGGCATCATTGACGGAATTTAGCTGATAGGTGGTCACCTTCCACGTGTCGGGCAACACAACCATGCCTTGCACATTGTTCACCGTCGCCCTGACAAAACGGACGCCCGAAGCGGTGTTGCGCACAAAGAGCAGATACATCCACTCCTCTTTCCGCAACGTGCGCCACTGTTGCTCTTTGTTGCCACCGTTCGAGATGGCGTTGTAGCCCCAGTCGGCCTTGCCCGTCTGGTCAAAAAGATTGTATGATGCCTTGCCGTAGGCATAATGCAAAGCGTTGCTTTGCGTGTCCTTGTTGCCGCTCCAGGGTTGCCAGTTCACCGCGCCGTGGTCGTAGCCGCTCGTTGCCCAGCCAAACAGGTCGATCCAGCCGCTGTAGGTCTCCGAGATCTTCTCGTTGTCCTTCCCGATGATGTCGTATTGGTGCTCGGCAAAACGCCAGGTTTTCGTCGTGGCCTGATACTGGAGATTGCCTTTCGAGAAACGCACTTGCTTGCCCTCCTTGGTGGAGAAAAGCCCTGGCAAGACTCCTTCCTCCAAGGAGATGATGGTATCCAACGGCAAAGTGGTGAAAGCCACCTCATTGCTGTACGTCGTGCCTGCACTGCTCTTCAGGTAAGCCCTGACGAAATAGGTGGTGTTGGGCAGCAGACTGTCCATGACGATAGGCTCGGAGCCACGCTCGCAGCTCGCATGGCGGCTCTTGAGGGTGGGGTTATGCAACATGCCCCAGCAAATGCCTTGTTCCGTCCCACCGTAGTGTTTGACCCCAAGCACATCGATGCCTCCTGTGGCAGTGGTAGCCGTGATTTCGTTCACAGGCCGCGTCGTTATCGTAGGCGCAACGAGCCATTCCAGACTGTCGTAGGCCGCTTGGCTGATTGTGCCTTTCCGATAGGATTCCCTAAACGACTTGCACTTGTCGTTGATGAAGTTGATGGCAGCGTTCTCCTTTCTGCGCTGATAGTCACCCGATTGGGAAACAAAATTCAGCCATTCCTGACTGTTGCTTGGATAGAGATTCGCCATCTCATTGATCATCGTCTTGGCGTCGATGCTGGCTTTGGTCAGTCGGGCCTGCAGCACCTCCCGATACTCTTTTCCCGATGCGGCTTCGTTGCTGATCGGATGGAAAAAGCCGTTCATATACCAGTCGGCCTCGTCAAAATAATTCTTCTGGTCGGCAGTCATGCCCCCTAACCCGCTTTCGGCCACCTCGATGGTCGGCGTGGGCTTGATGGCAAGGAAGAACAAGGGAATCATCACGGCCACTACAGCTAACCAAGGCATTGTTCTTCTCCACTGATCGCTGTGTGCCAAGGCCTTGCGCACGGCCTCCATGTCTTCATAACGCCGTTCAGGGTCTTTACGCATGCATTTGTTGGCAATATGGCGGTAGCGGTGAGGGAAAACCGTCCGCAATAGCAAACCAAATGTGTAAATATCTGATTTACAATTATTTACCACCACCCACCGTTTCATATATAACGCTTTTTTGTTCAGGCGCCATGTATTTCAAGGTGCCGGCGGATTGTTTCAGTATGGCATAATCGTCGGCATCGGAAAGACCGAAGTCGATGATTTTTAGGTTGTTGCCGTTGCGAGTAATCAGGATGTTGCTCGGCTTGAGGTCGCGGTGGACGACTTGTTTTGTGTGGATATAGGCCAAGGCATCCACCAATTGCTCGATCACTTTGCGGCGTGTTTGTCGCGAAGGCTTGGTTTCGAGGAAGGCGTCGAGCGTGAGGCCGTCGATGTATTCGATGACGATACAAGGCCCGATTTCATCGTTCATCTCTTTGGCGTAAGCCTTCACGATGTTGGGATGGTCGAGCTGCACCATCAGCTCATATTCCTTTTTAAGCAGTTCGAGATAGACGGTTTGATTGCGGTATTCGGGCTTCAATCCTTTCAAGATGAACCACCTCCCCTGCCGCTTGGCTTTCACCAATCGGTTAAAGCCCTTGGAAGGAAGCTCCTCGTAGGTCGAAAAGCAGTCGCTTTCCGTCAGGAAGCTGTTGCCGATGATGCCCGATGTGCTGGTGTTGTCCATAACCTTGTCGAAAACCGCTGCAAATTTACGATTCTTTCGTATATGAAACGCGCAATATGACGAAAGGATTCAAAAGAACCAAAAAGGACCAATTATGTTTCGGAAAAAATTCGTTACTTTGCCACCCATGAAGAAGACCAGTCCAGAAATAGTAGAACTCAAGCGTCGTGTAGAAGACGAAATGAACCGCAAGATGCGCACGCCCAACGACTTCATCTTCCTCAGTGGAGCCATCTGGGAACGCACACACCACACAATAAGCCCAACGACACTGAAACGCCTGTGGGGTTACATTGACGGTGCCGACGAAACGCGTTATTCCACTTTGACCATCCTATCGCAGTTCCTCGGTTTCATGGATTGGGAGGATTTCTTGTCGCAACTCGACGAAAGTGCCTCCAACCCAATCGTGTCGCCGCATATCAGCACGGACGAGTTGCAAGTGGGCGACCATGTCTTCGTTTCGTGGCAGCCCAACCGCCGCTGCACGTTCCGTTATCTCGGCAACCAGCAATTTGAAGTCGAAGAGGCTGAGAACTCGAAACTGAAAGTGGGCAACACGTTCTACGCCAACTTCTTCATCCTCGGCGAGCCGCTCTACTTGACCGACCTTGTGCAAGGCAAGAACCCGCCCGTTGCTTTCGTTGTGGGAAACAAAGGTGGGCTTTGCGAGGTGAAGCGTATCACGGAAAAGCCGTGACAATCGATCGGTACAAAACTGGTTGATTGCCGTCAACTACAAGTCTAAACCTTATCCGTAAGTCTCAATCAAATGCTTCACGAACTGCATGTCGTTGAAGTTGATGACACCCGTGTCGTGTTGGTTCATCGTGGCGATTTGGGTCATTTCGTCGTCGGTGAGGCTGAAGCCGAAGATGTCGAGGTTTTGCGCCAGGCGTTGCCCACGCCTTCTTCGTTGAAGTAGGCCTGAGCCGTGTCGATATCGTTGGTAGTGAATCTCAAATTGGTGTTTAAGAAAGATTCAGGAGCTTTCGAGATTGATGATGAACAATTTAACATGGCTTGCAGTACTTGATCTTTTGCATCCATTTTGTTTCAGTTTAATTGTTAGGTAATTGTTCATTTTATTGACTTCGGGACTTCGGGACACGGGACTTCGGGGATTTGTCTGTCCCGCAAGTCTCGCCGTCCCGAAGTCTCGCGTCCTATATTCTTACTTCAGCATGGCCTCAATCTCGGCCTCCATCTCTTCGGGTTTGGTTACGGGCGGGAAACGCTTGATCACGCTGCCGTCTTTCGAGATGAGGAACTTGGTGAAATTCCAGCGGATTTCGCCGTCTTTGCGGCCTTCGGACTTGCTCAGGCTGTCGACGAGTTTCATCGTGGCTTTGTCTGCCAATCCGTGGGCTTCTTCATCGGGCACTTGTTGGGTCAGATACTTGAAGATGGGA
>ODAI013441170.1_pt1 | contig 21236 bp, 14 predicted proteins | sample 1539321 | NCBI WGS metagenome assembly ODAI01 (sample SAMN02144231, study PRJEB22623) | gut metagenome | biome: sheep rumen | host: Ovis aries | place: New Zealand | reverse complement strand
AGAATCTTTTTTCCTGCAAAAATACAACTAACGGGACGGTCCAATCTGACTTTTCGTTCGTTTCGTTTCTTTTCGTTCGATAAATCTTAAATAATTAGCGATATTTAACATTATTTGTGTCAAACTGGCGGCATAGCAGTTTTTCGCCGTGGTGGTCGCGGTAGTAAGTGCCGTCGCTGGAAGTGAGAAAATATGTGAATTGCTTGGCAGTTAGCGAATTTTGTTGTACCTTCGCAGGCAAAAACAATCAGAACGGATGATTTCAGTAGAAAACCTGAAGGTGGAGTTCGGTGTGAAGCCGTTGTTCGAGGACGCATCGTTTGTGGTAAACCCCAAGGACCGTATTGCCTTGGTAGGCAAGAACGGAGCCGGCAAGTCAACGCTGTTGAAGATTATTTGTGGACAGCAACAGCCAACGGAAGGCACTGTCTCTGTACCCCAGGACATGACCATTGGTTATTTGCCTCAGGTAATGAAACTGAGCGACGACACGACTGTACGTGAGGAAGCCATGAAGGCTTTTTCCGATGTGGCAGCCCTGAAGCAACATGTTGAAAAACTGGAACACCAGATGAGCGAGCGTACTGACTACGAAAGCGAGTCATATATGTCGTTGGTTGAACGTTACACTCAGGAGCATGAGCGCTACCTGATGATGGGTGCTGAGAACCAGGAGGCACAATTGGAACGGACACTTGTTGGACTGGGGTTTGAACGGCGTGACTTTGAACGGCCGACCAAAGAGTTTTCTGGTGGCTGGCGCATGCGTATAGAGTTGGCGAAGATACTATTGAAACGGCCTGACGTGCTGCTGCTTGACGAGCCGACGAACCATCTGGATATTGAGTCCATACAGTGGTTGGAGCAGTTTCTGGCAACCAGTTCATCGGCAGTGATGTTAGTGAGCCACGACCGAGCTTTTATAAATAATGTGTGCAACCGTACCCTTGAAATTTCCTGTGGTCAGATTATCGACTATCGTGTGAAGTACGATGAGTACGTCGTGTTAAGGAAGGAGCGTCGTGAACAGCAGTTGCGTGCCTACGAAAACCAGCAAAAGGAGATGGCAGACATGCGTCAGTTCATAGAGCGTTTCCGCTACCAGGCCACGAAGGCTGTTCAGGTTCAGCAGAAGATAAGACAGCTGGAGAAGATGGTGCCCATAGAGGTTGATGAGGTAGATAATTCGGCATTGCACCTGAAGTTCCCTCCTTGTCTGCGTTCAGGCGACTATCCTGTCATTTGCGAGGATGTGAAAAAAGAGTACGACCACGTGGTGTTCGACCATGTGAACCTGACCATCAAGCGAGGTGAGAAGGTAGCGTTCGTTGGTAAGAACGGTGAAGGAAAATCGACATTGGTGAAGTGTATCATGGGTGAGATACCCTTTGAGGGAAACCTGAAGATAGGCCATAACATCCAGATAGGCTATTTCGCACAGAACCAGGCACAGTTGCTGGACGAGAACCTTACTGTCTTCGAGACGATAGACCATGTGGCGAAGGGTGAGATACGTTTGAAAATACGTGACATTCTGGGTGCATTCATGTTTGGCGGTGAGGCGTCAGACAAAAAGGTGAAGGTGCTCAGTGGCGGAGAACGCAGTCGTCTGGCCATGATACGGCTGTTGTTAGAGCCGGTGAACCTGCTTATTCTGGACGAGCCGACGAACCATTTGGACATGATGTCAAAGGATGTGCTGAAAGAAGCCATCAAGGCTTTCGACGGTACAGCCATTGTGGTAAGTCACGACCGTGAGTTCCTTGACGGTTTGGTGACGAAGGTCTATGAGTTTGGTGGTGGAAAGGTCCTCGAGCACTTGGGAGGCATCTATGATTTCCTTGAGAGTCGTAAGATACAGGAACTGAGTGAGTTGGGAAGAAACGACGGTCCTGCCGTTGTGCATACTGATATCACCCAGAAACCTCAGAAACAGGATTATGTCCAGCACAAGGAACAGCAGAAACGTCTGCGTAAAGCAGAACGTGCTGTCGAAGAAAGTGAAAAGAAAATCAGTGAGATGGAACGTCGGCTGAAGGAGCTTGACGAACTGTTCCAAGATCCAAAGAATGCATCCGACATGGTCTTGGTCACAGAATATACAACTACCAAACGTGCCCTTGACGAAGAGGTGGAACGTTGGGAGCAGTTGTCAGAAACATTGGAAGAAATGTCTAATTAATAATATTAAAACAATGAAAAAACTATTAGCAATGATTGCACTCGCAACGGTGTCTGCAACCGTTTCTGCACAGGCACCGCTGAGGTCTGGCATTGACTTAACAGACATGAATGCCACAGTTGCCCCAGGCACGGATTTCTATGAATATGCGTGTGGTGGATGGATGAAGAAAAATCCTCTGCCGGCAGCATACTCTCGTTTTGGTAGCTTTGACCGTTTGGGGCAGGACAACGACAAACGTATCAATGAAATACTGAACGAGCTGCAGACCCACACGTACACTCAAGGTACGATAGAGCAGAAACTGAGCGACCTGTATAAACTGGCCATGGACTCAGTGAGACGCGAGAAGGATGGCGTACAGCCGGTTATGGACATGCTGAAGCGTATGGAGAACGCCAAGACGATGGATCAGCTGTTTGCCATACAGCAGGAATTAATGGCTTATGGAGGGGGTGGTTTCTATCGTGCCGGCTTTGGTGCTGACGAAAAGAATGCCACTCAGAACATACTGAATGTCAGCCAGGGCGGTATAACGCTTGGTCAGAAAGAATACTATCTTGACAACGACGAAGCCACAGTGAAGATTCGTGAAGCCTACAAAAAGCATATTGTACGTATGTTCCAGCTCTTTGGCTTCAGCAAGAGTGCTGCTACCAAGAAGATGAAGAACATCATGAAGGTGGAGACCGAGTTGGCCAAGGTGTCGAAGTCGAGAACTGAGCTTCGTGACCCAATAGCAAACTATAACAAGATGACGCTGGTTGAGTTTAATGCCAAATATCCCCATTTGCAGTTAGAGCAACTGATGAATGCGAAGGGCATTAAGAGCCAGTTCATGCAGGAGATGATAGTTGGTCAGCCAGACTTCATGGCAGGTGCCGACATTGTTGTAGCCAAGCTGGTTCCTGCCACTTATCGTGACTATATGGAGTGGCGCCAGATAATGGGTGCAGCAAGCTATTTGAGCGAGAATGTCGCCCAGGCAAATTTCGAGTTCTTTGGTAAGGTAATTTCTGGCCGTAAGGAGAACTATCCTTTGTGGAAACGTGCCACCAATCAGGTGGAAGACGTGATGGGCGAAGCTCTGGGACGTATCTATGTAGAAAAATATTTCCCTGCAACGTCAAAGGAACGCATGAAGGAGTTGGTTCGTAACCTCCAGATTGCCTTGGGTGAGCGTATCGCTGCTCAGGACTGGATGGACGATTCAACGAAGGTTAATGCACTGTTGAAACTCAACACGTTCTACGTAAAGATTGGCTATCCTGACAAGTGGACAGACCTGTCAAAACTGACCATCGACCCTTCGAAGAGCTATTATGAAAACATGAAAGAATGCAGCCGTTTCTGGAATGCATGGGAGATAGACCACATGGCAGGAAAACCTGTCGATCGTGACGACTGGTACATGACACCACAGACGGTGAATGCATACTATAACCCTACCACGAACGAAATCTGCTTTCCCGCTGGTATTCTGCAAGTTCCGTTCTTTGATCCCACAGCTGACGATGCCTTCAACTATGGTGCTATAGGTGTGGTGATTGGTCATGAAATGACACATGGTTTTGACGACCAGGGACGTCGCTTCGACAAGGATGGCAACATGCACGATTGGTGGACCGAGGCCGACGCACAGAATTTCGTTGCACGTACTGACAAATATGCTGATTTCTTCTCTGCTATCAAGGTGCTTCCTGACCTGAACGGAAATGGTCGTCTGACCTTGGGTGAGAACCTGGCTGACCATGGAGGTCTGCAGGTTGCTTTTGCTGCCTTCAAGAATGCTACCAAGAACAAGCCACTTCCCGTTATTGACGGTCTGACTCCTGAGCAGCGTTTCTTCCTGGCTTATGCTGGTGTCTGGGCAGGTAATATCACTGATGCAGAGATACGTAACCGTACGAAGAGCGACCCCCATTCACTGGGTCGTTGGCGCGTCAATGGAGCACTGCCACATATCGATGCATGGTATGAAGCATTTGGTATAAAAGAAGGCGATGAGATGTATATTCCTAAGGAAAAACGTTTAGCTTTGTGGTAAAAATACGCTAAATTAGCAGAAAAGGCCGTCGTAAATGTAAATTTACGGCGGTTTTTGTTTATAATAACAAAAAAATTTATATCTTTGCAACTGCCTAAGAAAAAATACGTATGATGAACGACAGTGTTACAAACATAGAACAGACAAACAGACCAACTAATACGTTGCGTCCGGAACTGCAGAAGACCAGGGAAAGTGTAGAAGAACAGGATGAGCAACAGCAGCAACAGCAGTCAGCTATGGCCGTTGAATGTCCTCATTGTGGCGCAGCCAACGATGCTGAAGCCATGTTCTGTGCATCCTGTGGCAAACCGTTGCATACCACTTTGTGTCCATATTGTAACTCCGAGATAGACCCTGATGCCGATTACTGCGAGGTGTGCCATCGTTACGTCCGACCCGAAGTATGTTCTTTTTGTGGTGCACATATTGGAGGCGGTGAGGCCTATTGCCCAGAATGCGGCAGTCCCAGAGGTGGTATTGTATGTCCTGTGTGTCGGACGCTGAATAACTTCGCATTTTGCAAGCAGTGTGGAACTGCGTTAACGGCAGAAGCCAAGCAACTGGTCAGTGAACTACAGTCGAATCCTGACTATAATGACCTGATGGAGACAGTGAAGGAATATGCATCGTTGGAAGACATGATACCTTATGACTCAAAGGGTGACATGATAAAAGACCAAGCTAATATCCAGCTCCGTGAACGCGTGCTGAGACTGTTGGCAGAAGACAGGGGAGAGAGTAATGCAAACATCAATGTCGTTCAGACCAAGCGACTGACAAAAGAAGAGCTCCTGACGAAAAAAGCAGATAAGATAAGAGCTATCTCTGCCATCTTGGACAAGTTAGCCGTACCAAAGTCCTCTTCGCCCGTTATGGCCCGTAACTACGCAATGGCGAGCAAACCCGTGGGCGTCAGGCTGGCATGGGTTTGTAACTATAAACATGCTATGCACAGCAGTCCTTGCGGTTGCGCTAAACCACAGTTAGGCGGCAAGTGGGTCATCTTAGGCAAGAATGTTTCAACAGAAATTAAAGACGATAAATAATGGACCAGACGTTAAAAACTAAAAAGCCAAATGCATCGGACAATGTAGCTGGTGGTACAACGCTTAGGACCATATCGGCTACTTCCTTACCTCAGCAAGGTACGACCTCGAGGTCTTTTGTTCATCCAAACATAGGTGACAGTCACGCAGAGGAGTTTGTGTTGAAAGGACAGTATTATACCAATAAACGTTGTCTTAGCGACAACTCTGGTGAAGCTCAGGTCTTTCTCGTAGAACGTGGAGGACGTGAGTTTGTTCTTAAAATATACTATCCCAACTTTGTCGTCAAGAAGTCCTTACTGAAGATGATCAAGAACATGGAAATGGAGATGATCATGAAAGTGATGGATTTTGGAAAGACCTATGTAGATGGTAAGAGCCGTGACTATGAGCTGATGGAATACCTGGAGGGAGGCACCCTGAATGATACGCATGCAGAAGGTGACCTCGACCAGTTCCGTCGTGTAGCCTTACAGGCGGCTGCAGCTCTGGCGTTCTGTCATAACAACGGCATCATTCACAAAGATATCAAACCCAGCAATTTCTTCTTCCGTGACAAAGAGCACAAGGAACTGGTGTTAGGCGACTTCGGCATATCGTCTGTTATGTCTGAAGGTGAGCGGATGCATCGTACCACCCAGGCCCGTACTCCAGTATATGCTGCTCCAGAGATGTATTTTGACGTCATAGATGGCGTAGTAGAAATTACGCCAGCTGTTGACTATTACTCTTTAGGCATCACGTTGATGACCTATTGGATGGGCGAGACCCCCATAAGCACTAACGAGCGTGTCATGATGCGTAGGAAGAACGAAGGCCGTTTGCCACGCGTCAATGAGTTGCCAGACAGAGTGAAGATGATTGTTCAGGGTCTGACAGCCGTCAACCCTCAGAACCGTTGGACTTACAATGAAGTGGAGCGCTGGTTCCTTGGTGAGAGCCCCAAGGTTGATATCTCTTCGCCGTATCTGAGATATAAGAGCTTTGTCGTTGACCCAGACAAAAATGTGGTAGCAGATAATATCCATGAACTGATACCCATGCTGCTGGACCATGAGCGTCTGGCGATGGGCTATCTCTATGGCGGACGACTGACCAACTGGTTGGAGCAGTGTGGAAACTCCAAGTTGAGCACGGTTCTCAAGGACATCGTACAGAACCGTTATCCTGCCGACCAGAAGGCTGGACTGATGGCTGCTATCTATGCCATGGAGCCCACCTATCCCTATCAGGACGTGAAAGGTAATTTGTGTGATGATATTCACAGTGTTGCCATCTCCATGTTGAATAATATCGATGAATATGGTATATTGCTGCGCAACAGGTACGATAGGCTTTGGCTGTATCTTGAGTCCCATTCGTCAGCAGATGTAGAGAGGCTTCGCACCTATTTTGACGACCCCAAAGGTGTTGATGGACGAGTTGCCATTCTCCGTACAGTCTATGAGATTGATAAGGATATTCCCTTCTTGTCGAAGCATCGTTCTTCTTCCCTGTCGGATATTGTCAAAGCATTCGGAACAGGAGAAACGAGTGACGATGAGTGGAGGAGTCTCACTGACGGACGTCTGTTGTCATGGATGTATAGTCATGAAGACCACATGGCTTGTGAAGCCTTGCGTATCATGACAGCTGGTCAGACCTATTCCAGACAATTAGCATACAAGGTGCTGTATAATGTTTATCGTGATGCAGCTTACGACCTGAAAGATGCAAATACCCCTGAGAAGGTTGGCGAGGTGCTGAAGAACGACTTAATACGATGGCAGCACATGAGTGATGCTCAGATGGAAAAAGAAGTTGCCGACTTTGCTGATCCCAATGGGCGTTTCGCATACTATGCCCAGTTGCATGGTTGGTTTGAGCAATTGAGTGAAGCCAATAGGACATTCGACATGAAGAGCGAGGAAAACCGTGATCGTATCAGTGCTTACGATCTTCGTACAGCAGCTTATAGAATGTGCCGTATCCTGGGTGCCAATCCTGTGTATGTGCTGTCTGACGGTACGAGACTGGGGGATGGCAAGAACATAGCTCAGTCACTTTATTCACAAATCAAGCCTGAGATTCGTCAAGGCTCGTTTGCCCAATGGTTGTCGGTATGGTATCATGAAGACCCGTTCCAGGATTTCAGTGAGCAATACAGTTATGAGCGTACCTTGGAATCGTGGATCTTGAAGCTTGGCGACATCGACAGTCAACAGGTCTATTATCGTAGGTTCGTGAATGCAAAGGATGAAACGTCGAAACGTTTCGACGAGGTAAGAAATAACTATCACACGGCTCAGAAGAAAGAAAAATTGTGGCTTTATGTTTTCTATGTATTGGTGGCTGTGTGGATTCTTATGGTTGCAGTATTTGGCATATCAGGTAGAGAGTTCCTGTTAGGACATTCCGTCTTCACCATTGGTGTACCTTTGGGAGGAATGACTGCTCTGATAGTTGCAGTAAGAGCCTATTTCCGCGGATATGGATTCTTGTTCTCCAGTCTTTGGGGTGCATTAGGCCTGATGTCGTCAGTCATTCCTATATGGGTAATGAAGTTCCTGAATCATTCATACCCGTCATTGTTTATTCCGGCTATTATCATCATGACACTAATATATGTCGTTATATGCCACTTCACCGATTTCCGTAGTGACAGAAAGGATGACCGTGAAATGATTAATTCAATGCTGAGCGACGATATCAAGTCAGAACTGCTCGAACCGTTATACTACACATTCAAGACAAAGTCGTATCGTTATAAGAGTTCGAAGTTCGGAGTGCTGGATGACATTCAGAATCAGGTGAAGTCCGTAGCAGGTGAGTCCGTATTGCATTATATGCTATGGAGTGCACTTGTTGCAGTCTTGATACTTGAAATGGTGGTATATAGTCCTAAGTTGTTGAATGTCGGTAATCCCGACTTAGACAACTGGCGCTTAAGTCCTGCAAAGGTAGTCAAACAGATACAAAGAGACGTAGAGTAATGAAATGTGAGCATTGTCATAAGGAGAACAGACCAGTAGCAAAGTTCTGCAAGTGGTGCGGTCAGCCTCTGGCTTCGTCTAATGTACTTGACAAATTGGTTGGGTTAGATGACCTGAAGTCACAGCTGAAGACCATTGTCGATACCTATACCTTCCTCCATTCACGTAAGGACATTGCGTCTGTGCGCTTAAGTGTCAATGCTATTATCATAGGTGAAACAGGAACAGGAAAGACCGCTCTGGCAGAAGTCATAAAGGATTATTTCTATCAGCATAAAATCATTGAAAAGCCGAAGTTGACGAAGGTCGATGCTGTTGACTATTCCAGATTCGTCGATAAGTGGGACGACAATGTCAAGAAGGCGCGTAACGGCATCCTGTTCTTTGACAACGTGCAGAAGTTGCTGCCTGACAAGTATTCAAATCAGGTCAATCCGCTTGATAAACTGTTTGTAGAGATGGATCACTGGGACGATAATCCCATTGTGATCATTGCTGGTCTTCCCAAAGGACTTGAGGATTTCCTGTCGAGCAATCCGGCAGTAGCCAACCGTTTCAAATATATCTTCCGATTACCTACACCAGGGCCGAAGGAGTTGGTTGGTATCTGTAAGATGACGCTGCAAAGCAAGTATGGCATCAACGATTATACGCCAGGTGCATCCGATAAACTGCTGCGTTATTTCAAGTATCAGGTAAAGAAGAAGGATGACACCTTCGGATATGCTCATATTGCCATAAAGACAGCAGAAGACATCTTCACTTCTTTTATCAGTCGTGGTTCTTCTAACGTATGTATTGAAGAGTCCGACATCAGGGGATATGTGCCAGAAGAACGTCCGTTGGAAGAGGTGTTGAATGACCTGAACATGTTTATTGGCATGGATGCCGTAAAGCGTGCTGTCAGGGAAATGGCCTATGCGGTTCAGAATAGCCTCCAGCGAGCAGAGCGCGGATTAGGAGAGCAGCAGAAGATGGGCATGCACATCATCCTTACTGGTAATCCTGGTACAGGTAAGACGACTATCGCACGCAAGCTTGGAGAAATACTGGCAGCTATCGGTTATCTTGACAGTGGTCATGTCATAGAGGTTGACCGTGCTAAGATGGTCAGTGAGTATCAGGGTGAGACTCCGAAACTTGTCGATCGTCTTTGTGATAAGGCACAAGGAGGAATACTCTTTGTTGATGAGGCCTATACCCTTGCACCACTCAGTCAGGGTGGTGAACGCGACAATCAGGGAGCACAAGCGCTTGAGAAACTGATGAAACGTATGGAAGACGACAGAGGAAAGTTTGTCGTCATTGCAGCAGGATATCGTACTGAAATGGAAAATCTCTTCCGTATCAATCCTGGCTTCCGTAGCCGTTTCAACTATTTCCTTGATATAGAAGACTATACCCCAGAACAGCTGTTCGATATTCTGAAGCTGTTTGCGACAGAAAAGAAATATGTCTTTTCACACGATGCTGAAGAACTGACCCGCAAGGTAATCAGCGACATGTATAATGCACGTGATAAAGACTTCGCTAATGGTAGGACGATGCGTCAGCTCTTTGACAAGATTTGCAGTAAACAGGCAGAACGTTTGCAGAAGGGCAATATCTCTACGATGACGGACGAGATACTGATGACGATAGAGGTTGACGACATACCTTACGATGCCCCGAAGACTGTCGATTATAAGGAATGTCTGACCAAGTTGAATGGCTTAGTCGGACTGGATGCTGTAAAGAACGAGATTTCCAACCTTGCAGCGTTCCTTAATCTTCAGGTTAAGCGTGGTGAGCAAAACACCTTCCTCGGAAAACACTATGTCTTTACAGGCAATCCTGGTACAGGTAAGACTACTGTTGCCCGTATCATGTCTGACGTGTTCCGTACGTTGGGCATTCTGTCAAGAGGTCAGTTGGTGGAAGCTGACAGGAGTAAGCTTGTTGCAGGATATAGTGGGCAGACAGCTATAAAGACGAATCAACTGATAGACTCTGCACTCGGAGGGGTACTCTTTATTGACGAGGCATATACGCTGAAGTCAAATGATGCTGACTCGTTTGGCGCTGAAGCCATCGACACTCTTCTTAAACGTTTGGAAGATGATAGGGGAAAGTTTATATGTATCGTTGCTGGTTATACTGACCAGATGCATGACTTCATAGATTCCAATCCAGGACTAAAGAGCAGGTTTACACAAACCATTCATTTCGATGACTATACTCCTGACGAGCTGACACAGATATTCCTTAATCTCGCACAGGCTAAAAACTTTACTGTTGATGAGGACACGCGTGCTGCTGTCCATAGGCAGTTTGAGCAGTTATACCTACGGCGTGACAAGAACTTCGGAAATGCACGTGAAGCACGGCGCATCTTCGATGAAGCAGTAGAGAAGCAGAGTCAGCGTCTTATCAATCAGATAGGTAGTCCAGAGTTCAAGGAGTCGGACATGTTCTGTATTACAGCAGCCGACCTGCCTATAGCACAAAGTGATACAGCACGACCACTGGATGAGGTGCTTAACGAGATGGATGAGTTTGTCGGCATGCGTTCTGTCAAGAACATGATTCGACGTCTGGCTGTCCAGAGCATGTTTATGAAACAGCGTGCAGCTATGGGAGCAGGACGAGTACAACAGATCTCCATGAATTTGATACTGACAGGAAATCCAGGTACTGGCAAAACTTCCGTTGCACGTAAGATGGGCGAGGTATTACAGAGTATGGAAATCTTGCCTACTTCCAGGGTTATAGAGGCCAGCAGGGCAACACTGGTAGGCAAATACATGGGCGAAACACCCAAGATTGTCAATAATATGTGCGACAAGGCTATGGGTGGCATCCTGTTCATTGACGAGGCCTATACCTTGTCTTCGCAGAACGATCAGTATGGCAAGGAAGCTGTTGATACACTGATGAAGCGGATGGAGGACGATAGGGGTAAGTTTGTTGTTATAGCAGCTGGTTATAAAGACAAGATGGAGACGTTCCTGTCGATGAACCCAGGTCTGGCCAGTCGTTTTACCCATAAGCTCCACATCGATGACTATAATGAGGATGAGCTACTTGCCATTTTCAAGAAGATGGCTGCTAAAGAGCAATACACACTATCGCCTGCTGCTGAGTTCAAACTGATGGATTTGATTTGCAGAAAGGTGTATGCTAAAGATGAGTCCTTCGGAAATGCGCGTGAAATGCGTACGCTGTTAGATGCTGTCATTCAACAGTTGTCCATCAGAGTGTCGGCATTGCCATCGTCAGAGATTACCACAGAGACTTATCAGCTCATCATGCCTGAAGATATAAAAGAAGAAGAATTATGATAATATGTCCAACGTGTAAAGAAGAAATAGATGACGATTCACGCTACTGCGACCAGTGTGGACAGAAGCTTGTCTATTGTAGCTCTTGTGGAAGAGTGGGGAAGGGCAGGCGCTGCACTTATTGCGGAGGTTTGATGGTCACCGTTGAGGAACTGGAAAGCAACAGGCATACTGTCAACACCTCAATGGGGGCATATTCGCAGTTTGAGCATACCACAAATCCTGGTTCTTTTGAAAGCGACAGCTTACGTTCCATGATGGCAGACCCACATCATGCTATACCGAGGTTGGCATTGTACAACGGCAATCTGGATATACACATCGTGGGACAGAACGGAGCAATGATAGGAAGGCGACAAGGACCTTACACACAATTCTTTCAGGATAACATGTACGTCTCTGGTCTCCATGCTCAACTGGTTTACACAAAGGAGTCCGGCTGGTGCATCATCGACAAGCATTCCTCCAATGGAACCATGCTTAACGATCATCATCTACAGCCTGACGTTCCCATGTCAATAAAAAGTGGAGATATCGTCACTATTGCTAATATAAGTTTGCAGGTAAGCATAGAATAAATCACTATTATGGATAAGTTTAGTATTACAGCAGCCAGTCATGTGGGCTGTATCAGGAGTAACAATGAGGATATGATTCTTGTATGGGATAGGTTTATTAGGAATGATTCTTACAGAACAGAAATCTATCCGGAATCTATCAACCGCTTTGTCATAGCAGTCGCCGATGGAATGGGAGGACATAATGCGGGCGAAGTGGCAAGTCAGCAGGCTATTGAGAATTTGAGATTCTTTATCGACGACCTGCCTGTAGGATTGTCTTCAGGCGATTTGAACGAGATGATGGCCGAATGGCTCAAGTCTATTAACAAGTCTATTGAAGGCCGAGGACTTAGTGACCCGTCGTTGGCAGACATGGGTACCACGCTTGTGGGAATTATCTACTACGAACATAAGTTCTACTGGATGAACTGTGGTGACAGCAGACTTTATCGGCTCCGTGATGGACAGTTGACACAGCTCTCCACTGACCACTCGCTCAACAATATGATGGGCACTAAAAAACATTCCAATATCATTACAAACTGTATTGGTGGAGGATGTCGCACATCTTTTATAGATATGTTTGAATTTACCAGTGACGTTAAAACAGACGACACATATATTCTTTGTTCTGACGGATTAAACGACATGGTGGATGACAAACATATCGAGGCATTAGCGGATCAACAATGTAGTGCTTCTGAGTTTTGTCGGGCTGCCATCGATGCTGGAGGCTATGATAATGTTTCTGTATGTGTTATTAAAGTAATGTAAGTGATATGCCATTAAGATTACCCGATAAATTACCCGCTATTGAACTGCTCAAGCAGGAGAACATATTTGTCATGGACTATTCCCGCGCTCACATGCAGGATATTCGTCCACTCAAAATCGTTATCCTCAACCTCATGCCACTCAAAATTACTACAGAGACCGATCTTATCAGGTTGCTCTCGAACACACCGTTGCAGATTGAGGTTAGTTTCATGAAGCTCAAAAGTCATACTCCCAAGAATACGCCAGTAGAGCACATGATGATGTTCTATCGTGACTTCGAGAGTATGAAGAACGAGAAGTTTGATGGAATGATCATTACCGGTGCTCCTGTTGAGACGCTGGAGTATGAGCAGGTGACTTACTGGGATGAGATGAAAACCATCTTCTCTTGGGCAAGAAACCATGTCACCTCTACGCTTTATATCTGTTGGGCGGCTCAGGCAGGTCTTTATTATCATTATGGCATACCCAAGTATCCGCTGAAGACTAAAATGTTCGGCATTTTCAAACAGAGGCCGCTGATTCCTCAGATGCCTATCTTCCGAGGGTTCGATGACTATTTTAATATGCCTCACAGCCGTCATACGGAGGTCAGGGCCGAAGATATTGCCAACAACAAGGAACTTACGCTCATTGCAGACTCGCCTGAGTGTGGGGTCAGTATTGTCATGGCTCGTGGAGGACGTGAGTTCTTCATCACCGGTCACTTGGAATATGCGCCCAACACCCTTGACAAGGAGTACAAACGTGATAAGGATATACGGCAGGATGTTTTAATGCCTGTCAACTATTATCGTGACAACTGCCCCGATAATCCACCTGAAGTGACATGGCGTGCACATGCTAATCTCTTTTATAGCAATTGGATTAACTATTACGTCTATCAGGAAACACCTTACGACATTAACATGATTGAGTAAATGCAACAACTCGAACTGCTTGCTCCTGCAAAGAATCTACAGTGTGGCATCGCGGCTATTGACAATGGAGCTGATGCTGTATATATCGGACCAGAACGATTTGGAGCACGTGTGGCTGCTGCCAACTCCATTGATGACATTCGTCAGCTATGCCAATATGCGCACAACTTCCAGGCAAAAGTCTATGCCACGGTCAATACCATAGTGTATGATGATGAGCTGGAAGATACGCAGCGCATGCTGTGGAGTCTCTATGAGGCAGGGGTCGATGCTGTTCTTGTTCAGGACATGGGTCTGTTGTCCATGAAAAGACCGCCACTTCCCTTACATGCCTCAACACAAACAGACAACAGAACTGCCGATAAGGTGCGGTGGCTGTACCAACAGGGGTTCCAACGGGTAGTGCTTGCGCGTGAGTTGTCACTCTCCGAAATCAAGGCTATTCATGAAGCAGTGCCTGAGGTTGAGCTTGAAGTCTTCGTTCATGGTGCGCTGTGCGTGTCTTTCTCCGGACAGTGTTATGCCTCTCAATATTGTTTCCAAAGGTCTGCTAACAGGGGAGCATGTGCACAGTTCTGCCGCTTGCCCTTCGACCTTATTGATGCTGATGGGCAGCTCATACAACATCATCGTTATCTGCTCTCGCTCAAGGACCTCAACCAGAGTGCTCATCTGCAGGAGTTGATTCAGGCTGGAGCCACATCGTTCAAGATTGAAGGTCGGTTGAAGGATATTGATTATGTGCGTAATGTGACGGCTGCTTATAACCAACAGCTTAATACCATCATCCGACAGTCCCCAGAAAAGTATTGCAGGGCATCCATCGGACGTTCCATGAACACTTTTAAGCCAGACCTCAATAAAACGTTCAATAGGGGTTATACTACTTATTTCCTTCATGGCAGAAAGAAGGGAATCTTCTCGCCTGACACGCCAAAGGCTATCGGTGAGTTCGTGGGTACAGTCAAACAGATAAAGGCATCGTCCTTTACAGTTGCCGGCACTGCATCTTTCGCAAACGGTGATGGGCTGTGCTACTTTAGTTATGACAACGCTACAGGCCACTCACCATCTGCTACACTGGTTGGCTTCCGTGTGAATAGGGCAGAGGGAAACCGGCTCTTCCCACAGCGCATGCCTGAAGGGCTAAAGCCTGGCATGTCGCTCTATCGTAATGCGGATGCTGCCTTCCAACGCCTGCTGTCACAACCTGACCAGCCACGACGCATACCAGTATCCATCACCCTACAGCCTACATCGCCCGATAGTTCCACTATAGGGTTCACCTTACAGATAACAGCCCAGCAAGGGACATCCGTCAGTCAGTTCTTCCCTTATCCTCATCAGCAGGCAGAACATGACCAGCACGACAATGTTTGTCGGCAGTTGGCAAAATTAGGCAATACGCCATTCCTCGCTGAGCATATCTCACTGCCAGACTCCTTCTCTTATTTCATTCCCTCCAGTGTGCTGACACAATGGCGTCGTCAGACAGTCAGTCTATTGACAGAACGCTTAACCACAAATAATACTTCTCCTGCAGAAGGGACCAGGGGAGGTCATTGTGAGGAGTCATGGGCCTCTAACATCGCCAACCATCTTGCCAAAAACTTCTACGAGTCACAAGGCCTGACCAACTTACAGCCAGCCTTCGAACTACAGAAACATCTCCACAAACCATTGCTTATGCAGTGTCGCCATTGCATACGCTATGAACTGGGAGCATGCAAAAAGCAGGACCAGCAACCCAACTGGCGCGAACCTCTCTTCCTCAGACTGGACGATGGACGCCAGTTCCAACTTCAGTTCGATTGTAAACATTGCCAAATGAACGTCTATGCGAATCAATAAAATACTGTCAACTGTCTTTTGCTGTCTCATGCTCACCTCATGCTATAACCACGGACAGCAAACGCCTGATGCATGGGACCTTACACGTGAACAGCTGGACTCCATATCCTTCTTCACTACTCACCACTACACGCAGGGCTATAACTTCGTTGTCAACCAGGATTCCCTACAACTGCTTGATGATGAGAACAACGTCATCAGTGTCATGAAAAATGATGTGCTCGTAGTGGCCGACATCAACATCGTGCCTACAGACTCTCTTGATTCTATATGGGTGAAGGTGGCACGCGACCAGATAACACAAGGGTGGATTCATGAGAGTGAAATGTTAAAGGCTGTGTCACCTGATGACCCTGTTTCTCAGTTCATCGACTTCTTCTCCGACAGTCACCTGCTCATCTTCCTGGCTTTCTTTGTCGTTGTGGCTGCTGCCTATGGACTGTTCTATCTTAGTCGCCGTAATGCGTTCATAGTACATTTCCGCGACATTGATTCTTTTTACCCGACGCTGCTCTCGCTGCTGGTTGCTGCTTCCGCCACGCTATATGCTTCCATACAGCTCTTTGCACCAGAGACATGGCGACACTTCTATTACCATCCGTCACTCAACCCCTTTGCGCTGCCTGCCATTCTTGGACTCTTTGTCACGTCAGTATGGGCCATTATCATTGTGGGGGTGGCTGTGCTCTTCGACCTTTATCGGCGCATGCCGCTGGGTGATGCTGTGCTTTATCTGGGAGGCTTGGCTGCTGTCTGTGCAGTCGATTACGTAGTATTCAGCCTTACCACGCTCTATTATATAGGTTACCCGTTACTCATTGCCTATGTCTGTTTTGCAATATGGCGTTATTCTAAAGTCTCTCATGTTCATTATGTCTGTGGTAACTGTGGTGGACAACTGACTCAAAAGGGAGAATGCCCATATTGTCATGCACTCAATGAGTAGGTTTACACATACGATGTAATATAACATTCTTTTGAGGAGTTGAAAAAACTCTTCAAAAATTTTCATTCGTTCATCACCCTTTGGATATTGTTTTTGTGACTGCAGGAAAAATAATTCTGTATCATGAATTACGAATTATAAATTATTTTGTACCTTTGCACTCGTATTATGAAGATCGTAATAATCTTCTTGCTTGGAATCATGGTGGTGGTGGGCTGTAGCAACAGAAGACCGCTGCCTACACAGGCTGACTTGTTAAGGCAGGACAGCCTGGAACGGGTGACTCATCAGCCGAAGCCTCGTACGTTCAGTTCTGCCGAGGAGGAGATGTTACTCGCTTTGCCATATCGTACACTGCCCGTTACCTATCAAGAAGGGTTCGAGCAGTCACTGCCAGGCTTCGAGGACATAGCCCCAACGATGGTCCCTTCACTGTTAGGTGTTGATGGTCTGACGGATACCAAAGCCATTCGTCTGGCAGACAAGGACAGTACACACGTCATGCTCGTAGGAGGAAAGAACATCTTAGGTGATCCCGAAGTCTATATGGTTACCCTCTCTGCCGACTGGCAACCCATAGATCAGCTGTCACTCTATCAGGAGTCAGAGATTGAGGAAGATGCCGATGACGAAGACTTTGTCGCAGAGGAAGACTTGGGGAAGATGTGCATTGAGTTCAGCGTGACGAGCAAATACATGATCTACATCCAGATGGTGTTTCAGTCATACGTTGATGACCATCGTGAACTGGAAGGTGTATCTGTATATAGCATCGGACGTGACGGAAAGTTTTTTGAGTTGGAAGAAAATGAATTAAATCATGGAGCAGCATATGATTGAAGTAACAATTAACGACAATACGCTCAGGACTGCAGCAGGCGAGGGCATGGATGCTTTCGTCAATGCCTTTATTGACGCCATCAGGCAGAGCATAGGTGGTGAACTGAATCAGGAGAACATCGGTCTGCTTCATGCTGACCAGATAACACTGCTGGCTTGGGACACCCTTCACCAGGAGGTTATGGACGGTGGGTTTGTACAGCTCATTCATAACGGCTATGGCCCCTTCATCTTTAAGAATCCCTTTGCAAAGGCTGTCAAACTGTGGGGGATGAGAGACCTCTCCAAACTGATTTACAGTGCACACACGCTCTATGAGAAGTATGGTGAGCAGATACAGCAGGACTGTAGCGACCAGGAGTTTATGGCAATGTTTGAGCAGTATCCAGAGTTCGACGACTTGGATGACCAGTTTGTTGAGCAGGAAGAGGAGTGGACCTCCATGGTAGCCCACTACATTGACGAGCATATAGAAAATTTTGCAACGATAACCAAGTAACAAGAGCAGAGAGACCGTGAATAAAGAACAAATACAAGTGCGAAAGAAAAGCCCCGTACAGATCAAAAACAAAAAGGCGGCTTTTGAATACTTCTTCATTGAGGAGTTGACGGCAGGTATCGTGCTCACAGGAACGGAAATCAAGTCCATCAGACTGGGAAAGGCCAGTCTTGTGGATACCTATTGTACCATTATCAATGGCGAGCTATGGGTGAAGGGCATGAACATATCAACCTATTTCTATGGCTCTTACAATAACCATTCCACAAAACGAGACCGGAAGTTGCTACTTACCAAGAGGGAGATACAACGACTGGCTTCTGCAACTAAACAGGCTGGCTACACCATTGTGCCCACACTCGTCTTCATTGACTCTAACGGACGTGCCAAGATGGATATAGCACTTTGTAAGGGTAAGAAACTTTTTGACAAGCGACAGACGCTGAAGGAGAAGGAAGACAAACGGGAAATGGAACGGGCATTTAAACATTATTAGTATGACCGACCAATTGAGAGATGTTATTTCGAAGAGGATTCTTGTGCTCGACGGAGCCATGGGAACCATGATTCAGCAGTATGGGCTGGAAGAGGATGATTTCTGGACTGACGACATCAGGAACTCCCTTCAAGGTAACGGAGAAGTTGCCTTTCAGATGAAGGGCAACAACGACATATTGAATCTCACGCTGCCTCATGTCATTGAAGATATACACTGTAAGTATCTTGAGGCAGGGGCAGACATCATTACCACCAACACTTTTAACAGTCAGCGCATCAGTCAGGCTGACTACCACACTGAGGACATGGCGGCAGCCATGGCGCTGGAAGGAGCGAGAATAGCACGGCGATGTGCTGATGCTTTCATGACACCAGACAAGCCTCGATTTGTGGCTGGCTCCGTAGGACCTACTAATAAGACATGCTCCATGTCGCCGGATGTCAGCAATCCCGCTTATCGGGAGCTGTCATACGACCAGTTATATCAGGCCTATGTGGAACAGATGGAGGCACTCATACAGGGTGGGGTAGATGAGTTGCTCATTGAAACCATCTTCGATACCCTCAATGCCATGGTGGCCATACGTGCTGCCATGGATGCCATGTTGCATCAAGGGGTGCAGCTGCCCATTATGCTCAGTGTCACCATCAGCGATAAGGCAGGCAGAACACTTAGCGGACAGACCCTCGAAGCTTTTCTGGCCAGTGTCAGTACTTACCCCATTTTCTCGGTAGGACTGAACTGTTCGTTTGGTGCCGACCAGATGAAACCTTACCTTCGTCAGTTAGCAAGAAAGGCACCATACTACATCAGTGCCTATCCCAATGCCGGACTGCCCAACTCCATGGGACTGTACGACGAGACTCCTGACTCCATGGCACCCAAGATAGCAGAACTCATTGACGAACAACTGGTGAATATCGTGGGTGGATGCTGTGGTACAACAGAAGAGTTCATACGCCGATACCCTGCTTTGGTGGAAGGCAAACAGCCTCATGTGCCTGTAGCACCGTCAAAACATATATGGCTTTCCGGACTCGAGCTGTTGGAAGTCACACCCGATATTCCTTTTGTCAATGTTGGTGAACGCTGCAATGTTGCCGGCTCCAGGAAATTCCTCCGACTCATCAAGGAGAAACAATATGATGAAGCACTGTCCATTGCACGCAAACAGGTGGATGATGGTGCCTTGGTCATCGACATAAATATGGATGACGGACTGTTGGATGCAGAACAGGAGATGCAGCACTTTGTCAATATGATAGCTGCAGAACCAGACATTGCACGTGTCCCTCTGATGATAGACTCCTCACGATGGGAAGTCATCCTGGCTGCACTGAAGTGTGTACAGGGAAAAAGTATTGTCAACAGCATATCACTCAAGGAGGGTGAGGCGACATTCCTCAGTCATGCACATGATGTCAAACGATACGGCGCAGCTGTTGTGGTGATGTGTTTTGACGAACAGGGACAGGCCACTACCTATGAACGACGCATAGAGATAGCCCAACGGGCATATAAACTGTTGACAGAACAAGTGGGCATGAACCCCAGTGACATCATCTTCGACCCAAATGTGCTGGCTATTGCTACGGGAATGGAGGAGCACAACCACTATGCCTCTGACTTTATTCGTGCTACGGCATGGATTCGTCAGAACCTGCCTGGTGCTCATGTCAGTGGCGGAGTGAGCAACTTGTCCTTTGCTTTCCGTGGCAATAACTACATTCGTGAGGCTATGCATGCTGTGTTTCTATACCATGCTATTCAGGCAGGTATGGACTTCGGTATTGTCAATCCGGCTACAAAGGTGACCTACAATGACATACCACAGGAACAGCTGGTGGTCATAGAAGATGCCATATTGCGAGGCATGCCCGACGGACTCATGGAACTGGCGGCTACTACAGCAGAGACTCCCACATTGTCGGCAAAGGCCACCACAAACAATTTGGCTGATGTTGTGCCACCATTGAATGAGCGACTGGCCAATGCACTCATCAAAGGCATTTCCGATCATTTAGAAGCTGACCTCACAGAAGCGCTGAACACTTATCCACAGGCTGTTGATATTATTGAAGGACCGCTCATGGATGCCATGAATACGGTAGGCGAACTGTTTGGACAAGGCAAAATTTTCCTGCCGCAGGTTGTAAAGTCGGCAAGAACCATGAAACAGGCTGTTGCCTTCCTGCAGCCATTCATTGAGCAGCAGCGAGGAACTGGTCAGAACAAACGTGCAGGCAAGGTGCTGCTGGCTACTGTTAAGGGTGATGTCCACGACATTGGCAAGAACATTGTCAGTGTGGTCATGGCCTGCAATAACTACGAGGTCATTGACATGGGGGTCATGGTCCCGGCTGAACAGATAGTCCGTGTTGCCAAGGAGCAGCAGGTGGATATGATAGGTCTGTCGGGACTGATTACACCGTCGCTCGAGGAAATGGTCAATGTGGCACTGGAACTGGAGAAAGCTCATCTTCACATTCCCATCATGATAGGTGGCGCAACAACGTCAGAGCTACATGTTGCACTGAAGATAGCACCAGTCTATGCAGGACCAGTGGTTTGGATGAAGGATGCATCACAAAATGCTATTGTTGCCCAACGCCTCATGGCTGAGCGTGAACAGTATGTGCAGCAATTAGATAATAGGTACGCGCGCATGCGAGAGTCCTATCAGAATGAACAGCAGCAGCTGCTCTCGCTGCAAGAAGCAAGAAATAACAAACTCAAACTCTTCGACGAATGATTAGAAACATTATATTCGATTT
>ODAI013217614.1_pt1 | contig 21236 bp, 7 predicted proteins | sample 1539321 | NCBI WGS metagenome assembly ODAI01 (sample SAMN02144231, study PRJEB22623) | gut metagenome | biome: sheep rumen | host: Ovis aries | place: New Zealand | reverse complement strand
CCCCCCTGCCTGCCCCCGGGGCTTTTCCGCTCCCCCCCCGCCTAAGGGGCCTCCCCCCCCCTTAAAACCCCCCGCCTCCAGCAAATTTTTATTCCCCCGCCGTCAGCCAGGAACTTTGGTGAGCTCATTGCTACTCATCGCGCAGGAAGTCTAGAGCAAGCATTTCTGCATTCATACCAATAGCTACCTTTGCATCTTTATTACTATTGTCCTTAGTTTCAAGAACAAGACTCAATTTTTGATCTGTTGATTCATATTTTGCAGGATCTGTCATACACTCCCATGAAGTACCATCAAGATATGCAACCTTTACAGCATCTGTTGTATTAAGCTTTGCAGAGTTCATATAAGTGATTACAGGATTATTACTTGAGTCAAGTTTTATATCTGTCCATCGACCTACTGAATCAGTTGCATCAACCAGAGTCCAGTCAACTTCAATTTCATCATCAGTAGTACCGTAATCAGCAGACATAATCTTTCCATAGTAAAGTCGTCCGCGTTTTACATCCTGTGAAGCAATATAAATATTTCCAGAAGCATCTATTTCCATACTTACATAACGACCAAAGTCAGCACATCCATCTGGTCTACTTAATACATTTCTGAACCAACCGTCACCAGCTGCAGTCGAATCTTCCCCATCAACTCTTCCTGTAACAGGAGTTGTCTTCTTTCCTGTTGCAACTTCAAGTTTTCCAGTTGTTTTGTTATAGAATACAATTACAGGTTTATCGCCTCTAATCTTTATATCACTCCATTCACCTGCTTCTTCTGTATAAGTAGGATGATTTTGCAAAGTATCCCATCCAGCTACAACAGTTTTTCCGGCCTTTGGTGCGGCATTTGCTTTAGCAAGAGCTGTAAAGTCACCATAGTTTTCATCAGGTTTTTCTGTATCAGCAAATCTATATTCTGCATATTTTAGACATCTTGCATGAGCATCATAATATGAAATATAGACATAATAATAACCTGTTCCATGGTAACCTGCTATTTTTGGATTCTTAAACTGGAACTGCATTTCATCCATACCATCAGAAGAATCTGGTTTTTCAACATTTCCATTACCCTGCTTTTCTACAACTCCAGCACTGGACTGAATGTACTGCTGGTAAGTCTGACCATCACGCATAAGCAAAAGTCCACCTTTCCAGTCTCCAGAACCAGTGAGTCCATTATCCAAAATTACATAGAATGGTACATCATTAATAAGACACATATCCGTTGCATCTGGAGAAGAAGCAAATACATTATTAGACGTATGACAAATATTGTTATATCTCTGTTCACCAAGCAATGCATCATGCATCATCTTATCATTTGCAGCCCAAACTCCAACAATCTTGTTTGCAGGAACAACAGAACCGTTATCACCATACCAGTTACTGCCGCCCTTGAATTTTTTACCATTTGCTCCTGTATATTTATCGATAGTACCGCTTATTGGATAGTAAGAATCACTAAGATTTGTTCCAACATTCCAAACACTCAAATATCTGTCGTCTGTCCAGAAGTTGCTTCCGGCAGTGTTTGCGGCGGTGCGGCCAAGGGTTGTTTCTTCTGTTGCAATGTAGCCGTGTTCAATATTGTAGCCCAAAGTATTGTCGTTTGTATTATTTACAGCTGTCATTGCATCCCCTTCTTCTGGTGTAATTATAAGCTGGATGAAACCTGAATAATTTGGAGCTTTTACGCTGATTGTATTTGCATCTACGCGATTTACATTAGACAATACTCCGTCAGTTGTAGCAACAGCACCACGTCCACCAGTTGTTGCATCAGTCTTATGTCGTGTTACAGAAATCTCACCTTCTCCAAAGTTGAATCCCTTAATCTGGATTGTATCTCCAGCGCGTACCGGGTAACGGCCAAGGCGTGAACGGTTTGCAGGGTTTCCGTTTGCATCGCAGATTCCGCTGATGTATGGAACAACATCCATCTGATAGGTTGGCTTGTTGTATACATCGTCCGCAGTTCCTTTTTCTTCATCACTTGGGTCCTGGCTTGAAGTGTGAGCTGAAACAGTTGCGGCAGCAGCGTCTGTTGCAGAACCAATTTCATCAATTGCGCGAACGTGAACATTCTTGTTTGCACCCATTCCACCATCAATTGCAGAAGTATCAATATCAAGCTGCCATTTAGCTTTGTGTCCAGCCTGACCAAGATAATCTGGAGTTACTGTGAACTTCCATTTGTTTCCGCCAACTGAATCTGGATTTGCATAAGATACCCATTCCTTGCCAGTACCGTCTGCTTTATTTACATAAGCGGCAACTTTGTAGTAACCAGCGGCATCTGCGGTACCGTTGAAGGTTCCTGCTGCCGGTGTAAATCCATCAAACTTAACCCAGATTGAACCTAATGTATGATCATCGAATGCCCAACCACGGATAGAAATCTTTCCAGAAACTGCAGGGTCACCGCCTGTACTTGATTCAAGTTCGATATGTCCGTTTTCATAAGAATTCTGATACAAGCTGTTATCTTCGGCACTATTCCAGAAGAATGGTTCAACAACTGTGTTTGGAGGAACAACGTCATCAACATTTACAACAAGGTCAGAAATGCGCAAGTAACACCAGTTACTATTTACACCAGAAATTGTATCTTCTGTGCTATCCCAGAAGGTGAATGACATTGCGCGGTCTTCAAAGACTTTTGTTGTTGAATTATAGCTTCCATTGCCAAGTGAAGTATTTACAATCTGGTAAGCCCATTTTGAATCCCCTTCGCGAGCAAGTGTAAAGCCTTCAATTCCAGGAACAACAGATTCGGCAGGAGTTTCGCCTACAACTGAAGAATAGAGAGCCTCAACTGCCGCAGTCTGAGTAGTATAAGTTTCAGCATCCAATTCTGTTGGTTTCTGATTTGTTTCAGCCGCATTATTCAACGCCATGTAAATATCACCGTTTCCATTTGTAAATTCTGGAATTACGGCAAACTTATTCTTAATAATAAAGCGTTCACCCTTATAGTCGGCAGTCTTCATATTCTTGTAGTTGGTCTGTTCTCCAACTTTTCCAAGAACATTGTATTCAATAATTTCTGTAAGTCCGCTTTCTGCATCATCTGCAAAAGTTCCGCTGGCGTTCAAATCTGTAGAAAGCCAGAGTTTTGTAAGACGAGGTGCCTTATTCTGAACACTTACATTATAAGTTTTAGCAGAAACGTTTCCTGCTTTATCGTAAACAAATGTTACAAGTTTTCCAGGACCATCCGGAATGTAATTACTAAAGAACGAAGCATCATAATTCCAGGTTGTCTGACTCTTGATAATTGATTCAGGCATTTTGTCGTCATCGTCACCACTTGAAACTCCGCCAAGACCATCAGATTTTTCTGTACCGGTATTATCGATTGACTGCATATAAGCAAAGAATACAGTCTGCTTTCCAAGTGCAGTTGTTGGAGTTACAAGAATTATGTTTTCTCCATCAATTTTTTTAATTTTGTGCCAGGTTGAACCAATCTGAACATAACCGCCGGCTCTAACATGAGCATCTGTTTTATATCCGGTAAGTTTTGTCTGTCCAGATTTTTCTGCAGAAACTGTAAGTTCCTGAGATTTACCGTAGATTGTAAAGGATTCTGCATTTTCGCCTGTTCCAATTGTTACAGTTTTTGTTGCAAGTCCGCTTGTAGAAATGTAATTTGGCTGTTTTTTTGAATCAGTTTCATTTGCATCAGGAGCAATCATAACATCATAAATACGGCTTTCTGTAATTGTAGTACCAGATTCACGCATAAAGTAGAAGCTCATTCTTTCAAAACCGGCACCTTCATCACTTGCCTGACCGCCAATTGTAAAGTAGCCGTTAGAGTTTACAATCTTCTTGTCCGAATCTTCATAAGCAACACTGTTCAATGTAAGATTATCAATTTTTGGAGCAGTGTTATCAAAATGAACCAGATATCGTTCATAAGAAGTTGTCTCTGTATCACTGTCTTTTGTTGCAACAACCTTAAGGGCAACTGTAGTTGAATTCAAGTGATCTGCATCACCAAGCTCAGAAAGTGGAATTGAAACTTTGTAAGTATAAGGGCCAGTTCCTGTCTTTGCAGTATCAAGAGTTGTTTTAGTAATTTCGCCGTTTCTTGTTGCAGAGTTGATTGTATCGAGGCTTGTATCGTAAGTGTATTTTACGTTCTTTAAGCCAACTTCATCTTGAATTGTAAGAACAAGAGATTTATCTCCGCTCAAATACATATCCTGTTCGTAACTTACAGGAACCTGACCTGCTATAGCGTTACCTTCACTATCAAGGCTGTAAATTTCTGCATTCTTGAATGAAGGAGCATTTACGTCAATTACATAGTAAGCTGATGATGACCATTTACCAAGAACGCCTGTTCCATCCATTGCAACAGCACGGAATCCAACTTTATAAACACCATCACTAACCTTTGTGCTGCTATTCTGCAATTCGTTAGAGCTGTTCATTGTAAAGTTCCAGCTGTTTGTTCCGGTAGCTTTAATACCCCAGGTTTGAGCTCCATTAAGTGCAGAATAATCAGAAACTCCAGCTACGGCTGTAATATCATCTACAATTTCGTAAATTGAACTTTCATCAGATTTTTCCATTGCGGCAAGCAGGCTCTTATCTGTTTCGTCAAAGTCGCCGTCCTTATCTGCATCTATCTGAATGTAAACTGCACCGCCAGTCATAGAAACGTTATCTTCTGCGGAACCTGTTACACGAATTGATCCGCTCAAATTAGAAAGATCTTCTAATGCTGTAGCAAAAGTTCCTGTTGGGTAACCTACGCTTGCCTTTGGTCTGTCTCCAAACGGATTATAAGTAATGAAAATTGCATTTTCACCTTCAATTGGAGTCCAGCTTTCGTTTCCAAGTGAATCTTTTGCATAGAATACAAGGGTAAGTTTTCTAACGTCAGAATCTGAAGTATATTCGTCACCTGTTGGAATTGGTGCACAGTCGATTCCGCTTGTTGTATTTGCAACTCCGCCAGCTACTGTTCCTTCTGCAGTTGGAAGAACAGGATTTTTCTTTCCTTCAGAACTTTCTGTTCCGTCAAGAACAAACTGCCATGTTTTTGGACTACCGTTGTTATAAAGACTTTCTGCGGCATCTTTTGCAGCCTTTTTAATTGATCCGTCTTCATCTGCATCTGCCTTTGCAGCGGCACTGAGTACCCATTCGTTCTGAGCATTCTTTTCGTAGTAGCGATTATCTACAATAGCAAAACCAATTGCAGTAACATTGCTGTATTCATCATTTGCAGTACCTTTTAAGGTGATTGTACCTGTAATTTCATCTTCGCCAGGACTTACCAAAGAAACTTCTGGTCCCTGATTATCGATTGTTACAGAGGCGGCACTAATCTGTTTCTGGTTTCCGCTTCCTGCATTATCGCTTGCAATTGCATAAACGCTAAGGCTTCCAGAAGTAATACCTGCAAAGGTTGAACCTGGAATTTCTACCGACCATTTTCCGTCAGCTCCAGGCTTTACAACCTGATTAAATTCAATCTTTGTACCGCCGATTGTTTCATCAATTTTTACAGTAACGTTACGAATTCCAGATTCGCTGTCTGAAGCAGTTCCGCTTACTGTTAAATTTGTATTAGCATTTGTAAATATAAGTGATGAATCAGAAGTAATTTTAGGTGCGGTTGTATCTTTATTAATTGAATAATAAGGAACTTCTGTGGTTGGAGCATCTGCCTTGCGGTTTCCTGCGTAGTCTTCGGCTACAAGAACAAGATAGTTACTTGTATTGTTAAAGCCCTTAATAGACTGTCTAAAGTTATTTGAAACTTCTTTTGAAACCTTTCCGCTGCTTGTATTTTTAGGAACACGTCTTACAATCGGAGTATCTTGAGGAGCAAATTTTCCGTCTGCGGCTAAGGTTCCATTTTCGAGAGCTGCAATTTGTGCTATTGTAGGAACTTCGGCAAAAATCTTGTAGTAAATATAGTTGATTCCACTTCCGCCTTCATTTTCTGTAAAGGTTCCGCGGATTTCTATTGTGCTGTCGTTTCCGTAAGTTCCAACTGAATATTTTCCACCAACGTCAGCATCAAGTTCATCATCCCAAACGTCACCAGTTTCCATGTATTTTACTGTATGAGCTTCTTCGCCAGTTCCTTCTGTTCTTGTGTAGAATTCGTTGTCGGCACTTCCAATTCTAAAGTAAACATCTTTGTTTTTGCTGTCAAATTCGTGCTGTGCTTCTGGAGCCTTTGTATCAAATATAATTTGTACAAGCTCTTCAGGTTTTGTATTTCCAGCTTTATCTTTAAGTGTTACTTTGATTGTTGCACTGCCTTCAATTCCAGACAAATCAATACCGCTGAATGACCAGTCATCTTTAGTTGTTACAACAGGATTTTCAATTACATTAGAAACTTCATTGTCATCTTTATCGTAAACAGAAAGAGTTACAGTATCTACACCACTAATTCCTTCATCTTCAGAAGAACCAGAAATTGTAACGGTGTAATTTTCATTGTTCAGATAATATTTACCGCTTGTTTTGTTTTGGTAAACATCATCTGATTTTGAGTCTTTAACCTGTTTAAGAGTGATTGTTCCTTTTAATTTTGGAGCCTTGTTATCAACCTTTATAATAAAGTTACTGTCGGTATGTTCTGTAAGCTTAGCAATATTCTTACCATGAGCAATAAATTCTCCTTCGTCAGTTTCACCTGGAGTAAATACAGCTTTCCAAGATTTTATTGCCTTCTTATTAACTGAATCATAATTCTTCCATTCAGCAGAAGCTAAATCGGCTTCAGATTCAATAAGAGTTTCTGAATATTTAACGGTAGCACCCTCAAATGCAGCATTTTCAAGTTTGAATGTAAGTGCATTAAGGCTGCTTTCGTTATCAAAATAAGTTCCGTATACAGTAAGTTTATTTGAACTTCCGTTTACATAAACTGTTCCATTTGCTTCTGTTACAGCTTCTTCATCTTTCTGGCAGAACAAAGCTTTAAGATTTGGAGAAGTTGTATCTACATTTACAAAAAGCTGAAGTTCAGAACTCTTGTTTCCTGCATTATCGGTTGCCCATATTGTAATTATATTTGCATCTTTTCCAGAAACAAAGCCGCTTATAATACTTGTAAATTCTTCATAATCGCCCTTATCTGTTGTGTACAAGTTACCGGTTTTTGTTGAAGAATCAGAAGCTACTATAGAATAATTGATACTCTTAATTCCACTTCCATTTTCATTGTAGCGGCCCTTTATTTCAATAGATTCTGAATCAAACCAATTATCAGATTCAGCAATTAAATCTGTAACATTTATACCGCCAAGTAAAGAATATGGTTTATTAGATGAATCTTTTTCGGTATTGAGTACAGGCTTTTGTGTATCGAAAATGAAGTGAACTTTCCAAGTAGTTTCGCGACCATACAAATTCTTTGCAGTGTATGTTCTTGTTACAAACTTGCCTTCATAATCATTAATAATTTCTGAAGCATCTGCAGCAGGATAACTTAAGGTGAATTTGTGGGTTTCGTCTAATTCAACTTCAGCTTCGGCTTTAAGCTCTGTATAAGATTCTGTGTTTCCATTTACTGTAACATATTCATCTTTGTAAGTGAGCGAATCAATTTTGTTGTTTTCTCCATTCAAAATTAAACTACCGCTCATATCAAAAGCTTTAGTTACATAATAATATGATTCAGAACCGTAATCTGTGCGGTAAGCTGCAGCAGGAATTCCAGTTTCTGTATCCGAGAATTTAAGCGCTTCGTTTCCAATTACAATTGATTGTGATTCTGTTGAACTTCCAGAAGTATCTTCTGCCTTAATTGTAATTTTGTTATCACCATCAGAAAGATTTGCAGAAGGAATTGTATAAGTAAAGCATTCCCAGCCTTCATTTTCACCAGTTCCAGCTGATTTTTCTGGAGTAAGGTCAAGACTGCTTCCATTAATGTACAACTTGGTAGAAGCAATATTGGTTTCGCGGTCTTTTACAATTACGCTTATTTCAGGATTTTTTGCAACTGTAATTGCTGGTTTAGCCTTAAATTCTGGTGCAAGATTTCTGATTGTAACAACGTCAGAATTATTTAAGTTTCCAGCTTTATCAGTTACCTGAACTTTAATTTTATTTTCACCAGAAACAAGCTTTTCTGAATTTACAGTGAACTTATATTCTGTCCATCCAGCGTTGTCGCCAGTTCCAGCTGATTCTTCTGGAGTTACTTCAATTGCTTCTTCATTAAGATAAAGTTTTGCAGATTCAAGTGCAGTTTCGTTATCTTTTGTAAGAATAGTTACAATTGTATTTTTCTGAACGTCTACATCTGGAGCTTCTTTAAAAAATTCAGGTTTTACGCCGTCAATTACAACATTGATTTTTGCACTTGGATTTTCTGCAATTAAAGAAACGTTTCCTGCATTGTCTTTAGTTGCAAAGTAAATGTAAACGCTGTCACCATCTTTAAATGAATCAAAATGAGCAGCAGTATTGCCAGAAGCTTCTACAAATTTTGTAGCCGTCAGCGGAATTGGAGCTTCCCAAGTTGCACCATTTTCTGTTTGCTTAATAGAAACTGACTGCCAGGAACCGTCTTCAATATCATAAAGGCCAGCAGCAGTTGTATCTTCTGTAGCAGAAACTTTGTAGTACATTGAACCACTCAAACCAGAGCCGTTTTCTTCATCTGCAAGATTTCCTTTTACAGTAAAGTAGCTGCTTAAGTTTCCGTATTCTTGAATAAGTTCTGAACTGTTTGAAAGAGCAATTTCTTTTCCGTTTACATTAGTGATTGTAAAGGTTGGAGCCTGAGTATCAACTTTGTAAGTAAAGCTTGCAATTGATTTTTGTCCAAAATTGTCTTTTGCCTGAACATAAAGTGTTTGTCCTGCTGAACCAACTGTAAACTTGTAAGCCCATTTTGCACTTGCAGAACCTGTTACCGTGTTTACATCTGCCGTTGCTACAAGATTTTCGTCTTTACAAGAAACATCTGAATAAATCTTTACAGTTGCATTTGCATCATCTACGGTTCCATCCAGAGTAAAGTCGTGTCCTTTTGCAAGATAAATATCATCATAAGAACCAACTGTAAGTTTTGGAGCACCAGCGTCTACACCAACAATAAATGGCTCAACTGTTAAAGAATTGTAATCTGTTGTTTCCTGTTTAGAATCTTTAATTGCTATTTTAATTAAGTAACTTCCTTCTGTGTCTGGAAGTACATGATTTAAGTTATAAGTTGTTTTACCGTTTGAAGTATAAGTTTTTGATTCAGTATTTGCTGATTCAACCCAAGTTTCACCAGACTGCCAGTAAACAGTAACTTGGGAAATTCCGTCGTCGTCAGAAATAGAACCAATTAAGTTTCGATTAGAAAGAGTTCCAAAAATGTTCAACTGTCTTTCTTTTAAAACTCCAAGTTCTTTGATTTCTGAATCGGCTGTTGAAAGTTCTAATTTTGGCTGGTCAGTTGACTGATCTACATTAAGTTCAATTTCTGTTACTTCTTCGTTTCCAACTTCATCTTTTGCACGAAGCTTGATTTTCTTTGTTTCATTGTCATTGAATTTTGTTGTATCAATTCCAGGAATAGTGATTTTTGTAGCTGGATCAATAGAAATCCAGGTTGTACCATCATCGAGAGAATAATCTACAGCTGGTCGCAAAGTTACGTTATCGCTTACGCTGGTTTCGATTGCAACAGTTCCATTTACGGTATATGTTGTTTTTCCGTTTTCTGTTACTTCAATACTTGGAGTTACGCTAAAATCACCAAATTCAGGTGCTTTTTCATCTACCTTAAATGTAAATGTTGTAGAATTATCTGAATTGCCAACACTATCCTTAAGTAGGATTGTTGCTGTATAAGAATCGCTTTTTTCAAATAAGTCTTTCAAGTCGTCTGGTACAAGTGTACAAGTCCATACTCCATCTGAACGTCCAAACACAGGTGCCAAATCACAAGAACTATCATACCCGTTTACAGAAAGTTTTACTTCCGAAACTCCAGAATAAATTCCATCAGTTACGCTTGCTTCATCAGAATAACCACCACAAAGAATAATAGTACGTTCTCTATTTGTTACAACTGGTGAACTTTCGCATTTTGTCCATTCAGTATCGCCTTCATATTTGTACCAAACATAAGAAAGGTCTGATGGTGTATTTGATTCTGATTTGCTCAAACTTTGTGTAATATCATTAGATTTATTTGCGGCAATTTGTTTTGCGCTAGGCTTTGTTGTATCAATGCAGATTGTATCGTAAACACAAAGTTCAGATTCATTTCCTGCATTATCGTAAGCTTTAATACTTAGTGTGTTTGAACCGCTTCCTTCTGCAAATCCGTTAATCATGCTTCGGAAAGTTTTTCCTACAGGATAAATCACTCCATCCGAAACAAGAGCTTTTCCTTCCGAATCGACAATTGTATATTCTATTTTTGAAAGTCCGCTTCCATTTTCAATATATTCACCTTGAGTTACCAGTGATTCAGCATTAAACCAAACATCAGAATCCTGACTTAACAAAGCAACATTTTTTCCACCAATTGAAGTTTTATTAATATCAAGGACAGGCTTTATTGTATCAAAAATAAAATTAATTTCCCAAGTTGATTCAAGTCCGTATACGTTTGTAGCAGTAAAGGTTCTTGTTACAACTTTTCCTTCGTAAGCTTCAAGTTCTGAAGAACCTGCTGCAGGGAATGTTACGTTAAAACTGTCATCTTCAAGGTCAATTTCTGTGGCTGATTTTAAGGTCTTTTGAACATAAGCACCATTTTCCAAAACAAGTTCGGTATCTTTGTAAGTAAATGATGTAAGACTATTGTTTTTTCCACTTACCTGAAGTTTTCCAACAGATGCAAAAACACCAGTAACATAGCTGAATTCTTTAATGCTTGCTGCCGTATTTCCATAGCTCTTTTTGTAAGCTGCAGAAGGAATTCCTGTGTTTTGTTCCATGAACACAGGTGCATTATTTTCTATAACTGCTGCCTTTGATTCAGAAACGTTTCCCGCTTTATCATAAGCTTTTACAGTTATTTTATTTTCACCTTTTGCAAGAATTTCAGCCGCAATTTTGAATGTGTAATTCTTATATCCCAAATTATCGTCGGTTCCATCTGTAACTTCCAAAATTGCTCCAGAAGTTTCCGAACCTGATTCATCTTCTTTATTAATTTCTATTTTATTTCCATTTAGATAAAGTTCTGCCTTATTAACGTTAGTTTCATCATCTTTTGCCTGAACCGAAATCGTTGTAGTCATGCCCGCAACAATTTCCGGTTTTTCCTTAAATTCTGGTGCAATTCCGTCTATTACAACTTTAATTTTTGCAGATGGATTTTCTTTTATAAGAGAAACGTTACCCGCATTATCTTTTGTTGCAAAATAAATATAAACTGAATCACCATTATTAAAACTTCCAAAAGTATTTGCGCTTTCGTATTTAGTAGAAGCAAAATCTACAGGAAGTTCCCAGGTGTAACCGTTTGCCGTATTTTTAATTGCTATATTAAGCCATTTACCATCAGAAAGATTGTAAAAACCGTCTTCAGTTTTGTCCTGTTCCGAACAAACTTTGTAGTACATTTTTCCTTCAAGACCAGAGCCGCCTTCTTCGTCTGCAAGAGTTCCTTTTACCGTAAAATAATTATCCAGACTTCCATACAAACTGATTAATTCTGAATCTTTAGAAAGTGCTGTTCCAGATTCGTTATTTACACTCGTAATTGCAAAAACTGGAGCCGCAGTATCAACTTTATACGAAAATTCTGCCATTGATTTTAAGCCAAATCCATCTTTTGCCTGATCATAAATGCTTCTGTCCTTGCTTCCAGTTTCCAGATTATACTTCCAGGCTTTACCTTTTACAGTTGCAGTTCCAATATTTTGAGTACAAGCCGAATCAGAATAAATTGAAACAACTGCTTTTTCATCATCTACAGTTCCTGCAAGCTCGTAAGTTGAGTCTGCCGCAAGATAAATGCCATTTTCAACATTAACGTTTACTTTTGGAGCCCCATCATCAACTCCAACAACAAAAGGTTCTACAACGCAAGAATTAAAACCAGTTTTTTCCTGTTTTTCATCCTGAACCTGAATCTTTAAAACATAAGAACCTTCCTGTTCCGGCAGACGGTGAGTCAAACTATAACTTGTTTTTCCTTTTACATCATATTCTTTTTGTTCTGTTTCTGCATTTTCCAGCCATTCACTGCCTTTCTGCCACAAAACTTTAATTGTCTTAATTCCGTCATCATCGGTAATGTAACCGCTTAAATTTGTGTTTGAAGTTGTACCAAAAATGTTTTCCTGTGTCTTAATAATTGAATTAACTTTCTTAAACGAAACATCCGCATTAGAAACCGTTACCGACGGCGTATCCGTAGACTGCTTTACATTCAGCGTAATCTTTTTAACAGACTCGTTTCCAACACCATCAACTGCTTTTAATGTAAGAATTTTTGGTAAATTGTCTGCAAATTTTGTTGTATCAATATCTTTTATAGAAATTTTGGTTACTGCACCAAGACTATTCCAATTTGCACCATCATCCAACGAATAAAATACTTCCGGTTTTAAAGTAATATCATCACTTACGCTTGCTTCTATAGAAATTGTACCGTTTACATAAGAAACAGTTTTTCCTTCCGAATCTGCAATTTCTACTGTAGGAGTAATTGTATAATCTTCGGCAAAAGCAGGTGCATTTCTGTCGTTTGTAATCTGAACATAGGCTGTACCGGTTTGCTGAGCGGCAACAAGTTCTGCATAAACGTAAACCGCAAAAGAACCGTCTTCAATATCTTCTAAAACCGACTGTGGAAGTTCAAAAGAAAATTCTCTTTTAATTTTTGTACCACCAGAAATATTATTTCCAATAGTAATTTTATCCGCTGGAACTACAACGTAACCGTCTTCAGAAGGATCTCCAATGTAAGCTGCCATTTTAAGTTCATCCTGATAATATTCAACAGTTCCCCTAAAAATTACTTCTGCATTATTTTTTATAGAAAGTGCCGTTGAAGAAGGTTCTGTAAGCTTAATTAAAGGCGGTGTTGTATTTGCCGGTGAATATTTGATTGCAAAAACCTGCGCACCGTTACTGATTATATTATTTTTTGTATCAGTTCCATCAACTTTGATTATGTAGTAATTTCCAATTTTTAAACCGTCATATTCAGTTTCGCGCAATTGAACTTCCATAGAATAAGAAGTACCAACCATAGAAACTGTAATATCGTATTTATTTATTTTAATCTGATTTTTGTAAGTTCCATCCTCATTCGTAAGGACATTTCCATCAACCGAACATTCAATTAAAGAAAGTTCCAGCGAATTCTGCCTTAAAAGATAACCGTCACGTCCAGGAGTAACCGTAATGGAAAGTGAAGATTTATCTTTGAATTCATAAAGCCCCGAAACTCCATCCGAAGCGTAAGAATCCAATTCTGTTTCTTTGCCGTCAACTCCAGGAATAAAGCTGGAATAACCCGAAACTCCAAAAGTTGGATTGTTTACAGGATTCAAAGAGAAGGCCGCTCTTGTTTTTTTAACTCCTGATTCATTTTCAAAAGTATCGTTTATTGATTCAACAAGATTTGTGTATGCAGGGTCAAATTCGCCGGCAGTTGCAGTTCCCGCAAGCAAAGAGTAAAGTTCTGTTGTTTTAAACTGTTCGTTTGTATTACTAAAAAACTCTTCTACCTCGTTCTGCATAAGGAAGTAACCGCAGGAATTTCCCTTGTCACCCTGTTCAGCAGGAACTTTGCGGGCAGAATCGTAAATTGTTACTTTTGTATAGAATTTTTTTGTTCCGGCATCAATATTATTTCCGTAAATTTTTTCGTAAAGTCCGTCGGCACCTTCCCAAAGAGCAACAGTATCGTCAATCGTAGTACCTTTGATTTTTAAAGTCTTTACCGCACCGTCAATTTCGTTTCCGTTTTCGTCAAGAATTGTTACTAAAATTGAATCTATATTGCTGTCATCAGAATAAGTTCCCTGAATTGAAAAAAGTTTTCCGTAAGTTGCAGGATTTTCTATATCTGTAGAAGAAGGGCTTGTAATTACAAGAACAGGAGCTGTGTTATCAATACTAAAAACCTGGGTTGCAGAAGTTGAATGTGGAGTGGTTGCATTATCTGTTGCAGTTGCTTTTGCAATATAGCTTCCATCAGGAATTATTTTTTCACCTGTTTCCGAAAGAACCTTAATCGAACAGGTCCAGGTTCCATCAGACGAAAAAACCGCATTGTATCCAGGCTCTTCATTTGCAATACCTGCGATTTCTTCTTGAGAGGATTTTTCGGGGTAAGTTTGCTTAGTCACAGTATTTTCCAGAACAATTTTGATGTTATTCAGTCCCATATCATCATTCCAGAGACCACTTATAACAAAATTGTCGCGTACCTGAGCTTTTGCAACTGGCGCCGTGATAGAAATTGTTGGAGCCTTAATATCAACGGCTTCTCCAAGACCAACATGGCAAGATAAAATCAGCAATGCTGAAACCAACGAACAAACAGAAATTAACAAGCAATTCTTTTTCATTCGATGACCTACTCTTTTTTTTTATATTTTTTTGTTATATTTATTTAAAAATTATAAATCCGTTTATTTTTTAAAGCAAATTTTATATTTATTTTATTTTTCTTTCCTTGTACAATTAAGTTACTATGAAAAAAATTTCAGTTATTTTTATTATCGGCACAGTTTCTATTTTTCTCATGATTTCTGCATTAATTAGTTTTATAGCCATAAGAAATTACAAACCTTCCGTTGCTTTTTACAATATTGACAGTTCTGCACAACAAGTAATCCTTTCCATGCTTGATAAAGAGTATAAAACTGTTGTTCTGGATGAATCTGTTCCGCTTTCTGCCCAAAAAAATGATTTTAAAAACTGCAGCCTTATTTTTGCCCAGACTGATTATGATGTAATTGATTTTTGCAATTCTTCTTCCAAAGTAAAAACGGTTCCCGCAGATTTTTTAAGTGGAATGCCTTCAACAGTAGTAGAATTTGTAAAGACAAATTCATTAAACGAAAAAATTCATTTTGTGCCACTTCTTTTTGATTTTTACCAGATTGATATTGATTTTGCTGCTTACAAAGAATTTTCTTCGCAAAATTCAAACCGTCCGCTTAATTATTGGGATGATTTTTCTGATTTTCTTTCTTTTTATGCCAAATTTAAAAAAAATCCGCTTGTTTTTTACGGAAAAGAACCAAAAAATCTTCTTGCAATTACAGGAATTCTTGCCGAAGCTCTGCCCCAAAATGAAGATGCACCTGTTTTATATGAAGAATTTTGTTCCGCATTATACCGGGCTTTTAAAACCGACGATTCAAACTTTAATAATGTACGTCAGATTATGGAAGAAGCATGTTCTGAACAAGGATTCCTTTATCCTGCAATTACCGAACTTTCTAAAATCGTAAAAAATCAGTCTCTCCAAAAAAATACCTTCCAGCTCGAACAAAAAGAATTGTATTTCTACCTGGAAAATGGAGTTTCTTTTTCTGCATTTTTAAAACTTTCTGACCACCGTAAAATTGACCACAAAAGCATAGGCAAATTTAGTTCAATTTATTTTCCTTCCCGCACCGACCGCGTTTCCAGAAAATTTGCCTCACCTTGTATTTGTGCAATTCCTTTAAAAAATAACGCAAAAATCAAAAAACAGATTGAACTGCTTTCTAATAACCGCCAGACAGAACTTAGCACAAGAACAGGACTTTCTCCGGTACAAAAAAACTGTTCCGTTGCAGACCATCAGGCAGATGATGTTCGCTATTGGATTGCAGCTTCCGACGGCCCCGTGTTCCCGCTTTATGCAGCAGTTCCTTCTAATCAGGCACAAAATTTATGCGCTTCGTTAATACTTGAACACATTTTGCAGTAAAAGTTTTTCCAGTTTTTGTATAAGCGAATTAATATCAACTGGAAATTCAATATAAGTTGCGCGGCTTTCGTAAATAAGTTTTCTTTTTAAGAATGGAATTTCGGGCGGCAAAAGAAATAAAGATTTCTTTTTGAGTGAACAAAGTTTTCTGGCAAAATCAAAATCCGAAAATCTGCAAATTGAACTTATATCAAGCAGAATCAGGTTAGCAGAACGTTCAAATCCTTCAAAAAAGCCTGGTTTTATAAAATTCAACCTGAACATCGTTTTTAGCTGCAAAAAAACTTTTATAATATCCTGGCGACCTGAGATTAAAAAGCATCTCTTAGCACATAACTCAGAATCCAAACTGTGTAGATCCTCACTTTTTTTATATTTTCTAACAAATTCCAGAATTTTGCGAATTCAAAAATTTGTTATAAATCTAAAAATGTAGTTTTTACTTCCGTTTGAAAATTTTTGTACAAAGAAGAACCAGAAGATACCACAAATATGGAAAAATCAGGAAAATTTTAAATGGATTATGCAGAATTTCTACATAAATTTCGTGTCCGCGGTTAAAAGTTTTTTCGTTTACGCGCTTAACTCGTTCAGAAAAAATACCAAAGGCATCTTTATAATAAATAAAAATACTGGAAGAAAAACGGTTTCGTCTGCGGTATGCCCAGCATTTTTTTTCTTTGATTCCATCGCTCAAAAGTACAAGTGATGGCTGAGCCTTAAAAATTGCCTCAATGATGTTATCTTCTGCCGCTTTTGGATAATAACCTACGCAGCGACCAACAATATGGAGCCCCGGAAAAGTATCACGCACATTTTTTTCGGCAGTCTGGAGCGTTTTTTTATGTGAACCAAGCAGGAAAAGGGTTTTATAATGCGCATCAAGAATTGTCATAATCTGAATTACAGCTTCAAAAGGATTATAGCGCACAGGAATGTCTTTTTTTAAGAATTTTGCACCTTTTATAATGCTTTTTGAAATTGGAATGATTAAATCGGCGGTTTTTAAACATTCAATAAAATCACCACGTCCACGAGCCTTTAAAACGTCCCAAATAGAAAGAAAAACAACCTGCTTTGTACCTGGTTTTGCAAGCATTTCCAGTACTTCGGCTTCAAGATTCTCCGGGGGACAAATATCAACCGGCACTCCCAAAAAAGAAATTCTCTGAATAGACATAATTACACCGCCGTCTGAACTGCCGCAATTCCATACAAAGCAGCAGTTTCGCATCTTAATATATTTACGGAAAAATGAACGGGCAAAAATAGTCCTTTTTTACAAAGAAATTCAACTTCTTTTGGACTTATTCCGCCTTCGCTGCCACATGCAATTGCAATTCTTTTTACTTCAGGATTTTTTGCAAGAACTTCGCTTATTTTTACAGAACCTTCGTCACGTTCAGAAAGAACAAAACCAAGTGTAGATTTTTGTGTAGCAGAACTTTTATCCAAAGCGGCAGACCGTTCCACACCGCCAGCCCGTTCATCCGCCCCGGAAGTTTCATCTGCCGCCAGGCATGCCTTTCCACCATGCACAAATTCTACAGCCTCTTCCAGCGTCATCGGTTCAGTTACAATTGAATCTACCGGCGAACCGCTTTGCTGACGGGCTTCTTTTATAATACGATCAATGCGTTCTTTTTTGTTTCCGCTTGCACTCAAAGTCTGAATGCTTGATTTTTCTGAATATTCACCAAAAACCGGAACAATGTATTTTACGCCGCATTCAACAGCCTGCCGCACAATCTGTTCAAATTTCTGCGGACGTGGAACAAACTGTAAAAGAATATATTCAATTTGTGCCGCATTTTCCAAAGAATTTTCGCGTCCAGATTGAATTTCCTGTGCCTGAACTCCGCGTGTAATTGATTTTGTAAAGAAATTCTGCCCGCTTGCACTAATAGATTCTTGTGTATCCGACTCACCAGAATTTTCACGATTCGCACATATTTGAAGCTGAATCCGTTTTGCCTTTTCATCAACTTTTGTAACCGTGGAATTTTGTAAAGAACCGTCCACAAGGCGCAGACTAATCATATCACCGGGACGAACACGCAAAACCTGACGCAGATATTTGTAATCTTTTCCGCCAAGAGTTACAGTTCCGTCCTTTTCAAGATTCTGTTCAAGAATAAATTGCCGCATCAGTTTTTTCTTTCCAAAAATAGACTTTTAGCTGCTTTTTCCATCATCAAATTTGCCCAAAAGTCCTACAGTACCTTCTGCTTCTTCGGCTTCGGTCTGAAGTTCTTTTAAGGTTTTTGACTTCTGCATAAGATAATTAAAATTGCCACCCTGAATAATTTTAATTGCTTCGTTCAACTGAATGTCGTAATCCAAATCATATAAAGGAGCCGGCTGCCATTTTTGTACCTGAATACGAATCAAACGGCGCAAAAGACGCTCTTCTATTGGATATTCTGCCGCAATTTTTTTAGCTTCTGCCGCAATCTGTTCTTCCGACATATCAGGATTTTTTTCTACAATAGAATCAATTATTTTTGCTTCAACAAGTTTTACGTAAATTTCTTCTTCTTCCTTAGAAATTACAAGATTTTTTACTTCTAAATCAGGCGGAATTCCAATTTTATCAATATTTACATCGCTTGGTGTGTAATAGCGTGCCATTGTAATTTTCATTCCGTCGTTACTCATAAGAGGAATTACCTGCTGAACCGAACCTTTACCGTAAGTACGTTCACCAACCAAATAAGCAAGATGATAATCCTTTAATGCTCCCGAAAGAATCTCACTTGCCGAAGCTGAGCCACGGTTTATAAGAACAATTACCGGAATATTCTTTTTTGCAGTAGTTTTAAACTTATTAGCTTTAAACTCCTGATTTTCAAAAGCAAGACGGCTTTTTGTAGAAACAATCACGCCTTCATCAATAAATTTATTTGCAACTTCAACAACACTTGTAATTAATCCACCAGGATTGTCGCGCAAATCTATAATAAGGCTTTCGTAATGTTCACGCTCAAACATATTAAGAGCATCTTGAAGACGGTTTGGTGTATCAGGTGTAAATTCAATAAGGCGAACGTAACCGGTTTTTGTTCCTTCAATCATTCCATATTTTGCAGTTGGAACTTCAATAAGTGCTCGAACCAGACGAACATCAAATTTCATATTTGTTCCGCGCAAAATTGTAACGGTAACCGGAGTTCCAATTTCTCCACGAAGATTTGCCAGAACATCATTCATAGTCATATCGGGAGTTGGTTTTCCGTCAATTGCAATAATATAATCACCAGCCTGAATTCCAGCCTTTGCACCAGGAGTATCTTCTATTGGGGAAGAAACTTCTACATAAGCAGGTTTTTCCGGAGTAGATTCAACCGGCTTTGAAATACTAAGCCCAACGCCGCCAAACGAACCTTCGGTAGTATCGGTAAGGTCGCGCATTGCATTTGTATCAAGGTAAAGGGTGTACGGGTCACCGATTGCATCAAGCATTCCTTTTAGAGCACCTTCATACAAAATTCGAGGGTCTAAATCATCAACATAATTCTGCTGAACAAAATCGAACACAGAATTAAGTTTTTTCATGTATTGAAAAGCCGAAGCCTTATTGTCAGTTTTAGAATTAGTATCCGCAAAACACTGGAACGAACATAAAAGCCCCATCGACAAAGTAATAACATAAATTGCAGCCCGGACTTTTAATTTAGAATTTTTAAACAATTGCTTATTCATATAAAAATATTTTACTGTACAGTTCTAAAAAAAACAACAATCGACACTAAACAAAAACCATGTTATAATTTTTATATGGCACAAATTATTCCTGTAGCAAGCGGAAAGGGCGGCGTTGGAAAAAGTCTTCTTTCTGCAAATCTTGCAATAGCTCTTGGACAGCAGGGCAAAAAAGTTGTTCTTGCTGATTTAGATTTAGGAGCTTCAAATTTACATTTAGTTATTGGACAAAGGCCCGGACCTGCAAGTCTTGGTTCCTGGTTCACCGAAAAATCTGACTTTAAAGAAATTATTCAGCCAACTGATTACCAGAACGTAAGTTTTATTGCCGGAGACAGCCAGATTCCAGACATGACTTCATTAAAACACGTACAAAAAGTTAAGCTTATCCGAAATTTGCGCAACATTAACACCGATTACGTAATTCTTGACCTTGGAGCCGGAACCCATCAGTTTATTCTTGATATGTTCCTGCTTTCTCCACAGGGAATTGTTGTTTCTGCACCGGCTGCTACCGCCACTTTAAATGCATACCTCTTTCTTAAAAATGCAGTTTTCCGCCTTTTGTACACAACATTTAAAAAGAATACAGCTGGTCACGAAGTTCTTGATAATTTAAAGAAAAATTCCAGCCAGATGCAAAAACTTTATATTCCTCAGCTTGTTCAAACACTCGGCCAGGCAGACCCAATTAATACGCAGCTTTTTATTTCCAGAATGCAGCAGTTCCGTCCGCGCCTTGTAATGAATATGATTGAAAATCCAAAAGATGCCGACAAAGCACAAAGAATTAAAACTTCCTGCAATCAGTATCTTGGATTAGAAATTGATTACCTTGGTCTTATGTACCGCGATATGCTGCAGGATAAAGCCCTTTCTTCACAGTTGCCGCTTGTTGTTTATAAACCGCAGTCGGTTCTTGGCCAGGCAATCTACCGCATTGCAGATAAAATTATTTCTACAGTTCCGCATACTTTTGATTCTGATTTTGTACCAGACAGCTTTAATGCCGATAATTTTGCCAATGCCGAAGAAGACGCAAACAACGACTACGACTTTAAGCTTTCGGGAATTGATGATTTAGTTCAGGGAGGTTCACTTACAACAGGAGAACTTGCCGAAATGATTAAAACCCAGCAGTTTGAACTTATTCAGCTTAAAAAAGAAAATCAGCTCTTAAAATCAAAGTTGATTAAAGCTGCTGCACAAGGATTTAAATTATAATAAACTCACGGTGATTGAGCAGGTCGAAATCACCGCAATAAGAATATTTCAAAAAGAGGAATCGTTATGCCATTTTTATACATAAATTTTCCAAGTTGGATTCATCCAGAAATTTTCCCGGGCGTAAAATTTCTTGGGCTTTTACGCTGGTACGGTTTAATGTACGTTTTTGCCTTTGCAACCGCCTACTACATACTTAAAAAAGTTGCAAAAGAAGGTGCCCTCGACGAAGCAAATTTTAAATGTACCGAAGATGATTTGTTCAGCTTTATTGGAATGGGAATTCTTTTTCTTTTAATTGGTGCAAGAATTGGTTCAACTTTAATTTATGATACAAGCGGAATTTACTGGAAAAAACCATGGCTCATTTTCTGGCCTTTCCAGAACGGACATTTTACGGGTTTTGCAGGAATGTCTTACCACGGCGGATT